>Ga0182024_10000607_pt1 | contig 93288 bp, 83 predicted proteins | sample P32metaG_FD_120480 | JGI IMG/M metagenome (GOLD analysis project Ga0182024, IMG submission 120480) | Permafrost microbial communities from Stordalen Mire, Sweden - P3-2 metaG (Illumina Assembly) | ecosystem: Environmental > Terrestrial > Soil > Wetlands > Permafrost | place: Sweden: Stordalen... | reverse complement strand
TCACGTAGTAGTAGATGTTGTCGAAGTCGAGATCGGGCATGTTCACCGCGAACCACTGGGCCATCGGCTTGCGCTCGAAGCGGGTCAGCGCCTTCAGTCGGAAGTCCCGCATCCACTCGGGCTCCTTCTTCATGGCCGACATCTCGCGGACGATCTCTTCGTTCAGGCCCTTCTTGGGCTTGAAGACGTAGTCCTCTTCGTCGCTCCAGCCGAGCTGATATCGGCCGAGGTCAAGATCGGTGGCCATGGGTTCTCCTGGGCCTCATGGGCGACCGCAAGGCCGCCCGCCGGGTGCCCGTCCGGTCCCAACGGGGATTTCCCCTATCTAGATAGTAACAACTCCGGGCAGGCACGGAAACGGTGACTCCCCTGGTCGCGAGCGGCTCTCGGCCCGCGCCGCCGTGGCAGGCTGCCCGGGTGGTCGACCCCACCCCCCCGCCCGGAGCCCTCGACCGGCCTCCGGCGGCCGGGGTGGGCGGTTCCGCCGCCGGCGCCCCCGGCCGCCCCCCCGTCCCCGAGCGGCGGCCGAAGGCCCTGGTGGCCCACGGGGACACCCGGGTGGACGACTGGTACTGGCTCGCCGACCGGGACGACCCGGCGGTGCTGGCCCATCTGCAAGCCGAGAACGCCCACACCGAGGCCGCCCTGGCCCACCTGGCCCCGCTCCGCCTGGCCCTGTTCGACGAGATGCTGGCCCGGATCGAGGAGACCGACCTCTCGGTCCCGGTCCGTCGGGGCGGCTGGTGGTACTACCACCGGACCGAGGAGCACAAGAGCTACCCCATCCACTGCCGGCGCCCGGTCGCCGACCATCCCGAGCCGCCCCTCGACCCCGCCGCCGGACCGGACGAGCAGGTCCTCCTGGACGAGAACTCGTTGGCCGAGGGTCTCGAGTACCTCGAGGTCGCCAACCTCTCGGTCAGCCCCGACCATTCCCTCCTCGCCTTCGCCACCGACACCACCGGGCGCGAGCTCTACGACCTCCGCTTCCGGCCCCTGGCCGGGCCCGACGGCGTCCCGCCCGGACCCGGGCCGCCCGAGACGGTGACCGGGACCTATTACGGGTTGGCCTGGGCCAGCGACAGCGCGACGGTCTTCTACACCCGGGTCGACGACGCCATGCGGCCCTATCAACTCTGGCGTCACCGATTGCGCACCGACCCCGGGGTCGACGAGATGGTGCTCGAGGAGCCTGACGAGCGGTTCAACCTCTCGGTCGGCCGCACCAAGAACGGCGCCTTCGTCGTGGCCATGCTCCAGAGCACCACGACCAGCGAGGCGTGGGTCGTGCCGGCGGACGACCCAGCGGCCGCCCCACGGGTGATCGAGCGTCGCCGGCCCGGGGTGGAGTACGGGGTCGAGCACCACCGGGGGACCGACGGAAGCGGATGGTTCGTGATCCTCACCAACGACGGGGCCGAGGACTTCCGGCTCATGCTGGCACCCGAACCCGATCCCGGGCGGTCCGGTTGGCGTGAGGTCCTCCCCCACCGCCCGGGCACCCGGCTCGACGACGTGGACGTCTTCGATTCGTGGCTGGCCGTGTCCGAGCGCCTGGAGGGCGAGCCCCGGGTACGGGTGCTCCGTCTCGGCGACGAGGCCGGCGACGGCCGCTTCAGCGGACTCCTGGAGCGCAGCCGCCTGGTCGAGGCGACCGAGCACCCCTCCACGACGTGGGAAGGGCCCAATCCCGAACCGGCGGCAGCGTCCCTGCGCTACGAGCAGACCTCTCTGGTGTCCCCCCGGGCCGTGTTCGATGCCGACGTGGCGACCGGGAATGCGGTCCTGCGCAAGCGTCAGCCGGTGCTCGGGGGCTACGACCCGGACCGTTACCGGACCTTCCGCCTGTGGGCGGAGGCGGCCGACGGCACCCGGGTCCCCATCTCGGTGGTCCACCGGGCCGACCTGACATCGGACCCCGTGGCCGGTCCGGGCCAGCCACCGGCCTCCCCGGCGCCGTGCCTCCTGTACGGGTACGGGGCCTACGAGATCTCGGTCGACCCGGTCTTCTCCTCGCTCCGCCTGTCCCTCCTCGACCGCGGCTTCGTCTTCGCCATCGCCCACGTCCGCGGTGGTGGAGAGCTCGGCCGGCACTGGTACGAGGACGGGAAGCTGGCGGCGAAGCCCCACAGCTTCTCGGACTTCGTCACCTGTGCCCGCCACCTCGTCGACGCCGGGTTCACCACGCCCGAGCTGCTGGTGGCCCGAGGTGGGTCGGCCGGGGGACTCCTGATCGGGGCGGTGGCCAACGAGGCACCGGAGCTCTTCGCGGCGCTCGTGGCCGAGGTCCCCTTCGTCGACAGCCTGACCACGATGCTCGACGAGACGCTGCCCCTGACGGTCGGCGAGTGGGAGGAGTGGGGCGACCCCAAGGCCGACCCCGGCGTCTACGCCGTCATGCGGGCCTACTCGCCCTACGACAACGTGGCGCCGACCTCCGGTCGTTTTCCCCAGGTTCTGGCCACGGCCGGGCTCTCGGACCCCCGGGTCGGCTACTGGGAACCGGCCAAGTGGGTGGCCAAGCTCCGAGACGCCCACCCGGGCACCCGGATCCTGCTCAAGACCGAGCTCGGAGCCGGGCACGGGGGTCCGTCCGGGCGTTACGACGCCTGGCGGGACGAGGCCCTCGTCTACGCCTTCATCCTGGACGCGCTGGGCCGGGGGTCGTCACAGCCGGGGACCCGGTGACCGGGGCCGGACGCTACGGCGCCAAGGTGAGGGTGAAGGGCGACTGGTAGTTGGCCGGCAGGACGACCGGCAGGTGGTCGAGCTCGACGGTCACCGCCCCCGGTGCGCCGAGCACGATCGTCGTCGTCCCGCTGGCGCTCAGTGACTGCTGCTGACCGGCCAGCATGGTCTTGGTGAACACCGTGGACCCACCCGAGGCCACGTCGACCCAGCACTGGCCGTTGGGCGTGGACAGGGTCAGCGAGTAGGTGGCGGCCGGCGGCCTGTAGGTGGCGGTGGTGGCGGTCGACGTCAGGGCCGTGAAGTTCGCCGGGGGCCTGGTCGTCGACGGGGCCGTCGGCGCCGGGACGTGGGCCTTGGTCTTGCCGTGGGCCGCCGTGCTGGTGGTGGTGCGGGAGCCGACGCCGGGCGAGGAGGCCTGGGTGGCGGACGGCGGCGAGGTCGTGGCCACCGTGCCCGACGCCTTGTGAGGGTTCTGGCTGCGGGCGCCGGCCAGGATGACCAGCCCCAGCACCGCCAGCACGACCACCCCGACCAGGATCGGGGCCGCCAGCCGGCGGGGCCGGCGGTTCATGGCCGTCATCGCCCGGTCCCGGCGACCGAGGGACATCGACCCCGGGCCCGGGTCCGAGAGTGTCGGGTCCTCGAGGACGACCTCGCCCCGGTGGCCGATCGCCCGTCCCGGCGTCGCCGGGGTCACCCGGTCGGCACCGTCGTCACCGGCCCGGTCCGGGCCACCGGCCGTCGGACCCGGCGCCCCACCCCCGGGGGGCCCCAGGACGCGCACCGAGGCGCTGGCCGACTTCGAGCGGATGCACTGGAGGGTGTCGAGGGTGTGGCGGTACCCCTCGACCGAATGCACCTCGTCGCCCTCACGCCGGTTGACGACCCAGGCACCGACGCCGACCAGGGCGAGCACCACGAGCACGGCGACGACGATCACCACGCCCTCCATTCAACAGCACGCAGGGTGACCGTGAGGCGCGGTCGACCGCCCTCGGGCGCGGGTGCGCGGGTCCGGGGCGCCGCCGTTGGCCATCCCCTCCCCGGCGGCTCCCGGCGGCTTCCCGGCGCGGGCGGTCGGACGGCCCGTCCCCCCCCGGTCGTCGCTTCGGGCGGCCGGGCCCGCCCCCGGGGCACCGGCGGGGGGTCAACCCCAGGTGGGGACGGCCAGGGGGCCGCCCGGCCCCCGTCCCCGGGGGCGGGCCGGGCCGGTCGGCCGCGGCGGCCACCCGCGGTCGCAAGGCAGAAAAGCCCTGGCAGGGGTATCCTCCCGGCGGCGGACCGAGGAGGGGCAGTGGAGGCGACCAAGGTCGACGGGCGGCGGGCGCGCGGGCTTCGGACCCGTGACGCGATCGTGAGCGCACTGATGGAGCTGATCGCCTCGGGGGACATCGCCCCGACGGCCCAGCGGATCGCCGACCGGGCCGGGGTGTCGGTGCGCTCGGTGTATCAGCACTTCACCGATGTCGAGGGTCTGTACGCCGACGCGGCGACCCGCACCTACGAGTGGGTCCTGACCATGACCGCCGAGATCGACCCGGCGTGGCCCCTCGAGCAGCGGATCGAGACCTTCACGAACTCCCGCAGCACCATCCTCGAGGCCATCACCCCCTTCAACCGGGCCTCGAGGCTCGTCGAGCCCACGTCAGCGTCGATCGAGCGCAACCGGCTGGTGCTCCAGAAGGAAGGGCGGGAGCGCCTCGACGCGGCCTTCGCCCCGGAGCTGTCCCGGCTCACCCCCAGCGGCCGGGCCAATCTGCTCGGGGCCCTCGACGTGCTCTCGAGCTGGTCGGCCTGGGAGCACCTGCGCAGCTCGGGGGCATCGGTCCGGGGGGCCCGCCAGGTCATGCGGGCCGGGATGGTCGCGCTCCTCGCCCGCACGCCGGCGTGAGGGCCGCCCATCGGGGCGGTGCCGGGGGCGGGCCGCCAGGGGATGGTGGGCTCAGGTCCTGAGGCCGGCCCGCGGGCGCAGCGCCGGCGTCAGGTCGCGCCGGCGAGGGTTCTCCAGGTCCCGGCCCGAGAGCACCGGGTCGGTGAGCCCCCAGTCGGCCCCCACCTCGGGGTCGTCCCAGGCCAGGCCCAGCTCGTCGGCCGGGTTGTAGTAGCCGTCCACCAGGTACCACAGCAGCAGGTCGCTGTGGGAGGCGAACCCGTGGGCCACCCCGGGGGGGATGAACAGGCCCCGGTCCTCGTCGCCGTCGAGGTCGAGGATGAGGGTGGCGCCGTCGGTCGGCGAGCCCTCCCGCAGGTCGTGCAGCACGACCCGGGCCCGGCCCCGGAGCATGTACCAGTAGTCGGCCTGGTGCAGGTGGTAGTGGAGTCCCACGATGGCGCCGGCCTGCTTCTCGGAGCGGTTCCCCTGCACCATCTCCCGGCCCAGGGGGAACCACTGCCGGCGGTAGGTCTCGACGAAGCGGCCCCGCTCGTCGCCGTGGGCGTCGGGCTCGACCACCACGACGTCGACTATCCGATCGGAGGGGATGATGGAGGGCATGGCGCCCGAGGGTAACAGCGGGCCCGGGGGGCGGTCCTCCCCGAGGTTGGGCCCCCAGGGGTGAGACCCCGCAGAGGTCGGCCCCCTCAGGGGTGGAACGAGCCGAAGCCGCCCCGGTAGAACAGGAGGGGCCGGCCCTCGCCGACCCCGACGTCCACCACCCGACCGGTGACCAGCTCGTGGTCCCCCGCGTCGTGGATGATCCCGAGCTCACACTCCACCCAGGCCAGCGACCCCTCCAGCACCGGGGTCCCGGCGGCACCGGGGTGCCAGCCCACGCCGCGGAACTTGTCCCCCCCCGACAGGGCGAAGGACCGGCTCAGGGCCTCTTGGTGCTCGCCCAGGATGTTCACGCAGAAGGCGCCCGCCCGGGCGATCCGGGGCCAGCTGGTGGACGCCTTGGCCGGGGCCAGGGCCACCATCGGCGGGTCGAGCGACAGGGATGTGAAGGCCTGGCAGGTGAAGCCGATCGGCCGGCCGTCCTCCATCGCCGTGACCACCGTCAACCCGGTGGCGAAGTGCCCGAGGGCCTCGCGGAAATGGGCCTCGTCGATGCCGGCAGCGCCGGTGGCGCCCAGGTCGGAGGTGTCGTCGGAGATGCTCACCGGTGCCCGGCCGCCCGTGAGCTCATGCCCGTCCGAGATCGATCGTCACGCCCTCCTGGGCGGCCGAGACCTCACCGATGCGGCGGGCGTCCTGCAGCCGGCGGGCCCGGCTCACCAGTTTCTCGATGTCGCGGTCGGTGTGGCCCGGGTCATGGTGGAAGAGGACCAGGCGCTTGGCTTCGGCCTGGGCCGCCACCCGGACCGCGTAGGCGAAGGTGGAGTGGCCCCACTCGGACTTCTCCATGAACTCGTCGTCGGTGTACTGCGAGTCATGGATGAGTAGGTCGGCCCCCTCGCAGAGCTCGAGCACGCCCTGGGTCACCGTACGGCGGTCCAGTGGGGCCTGGTGGTCGGGCAGGTAGGCCACGGTCCTGCCGTCGGCCTCGATCCGGAAGCCCAGGGTGTTGCCGGTGTGGGGCACGAACCGGGATCGCACCTTGGCCGAGCCGGCGGCGAAGTCCTCGTCGACGGTGTCGACGAAGCAGATCTCACCGCGGAACTCGCTCATCTCGACCGGAAAGAAGGGCGGCTGCACGGCGTTGTGCAGGTTCTCCTTGAGGTTGCCACCCTGCTGGTGCGGACCGTGCACGGTGAGCATGGCACCGGGGTCGAAGAGGGGGCTGAAGAAGGGCAGGCCCAGGATGTGGTCGAAGTGGAGGTGGGTCAGCAGTGCCGTTGCCTGCAGGGGCTGGCCGTCGGCCCGGAGCGACGGCTGCAGGGCGTCCCCGAGCGCCCGCAGGCCGGTCCCGAGGTCGAGGATCAGAGGCTGGTCGCCCTCCACCTGGACCAGCACGCACGAAGTGTTGCCACCGAAGCGGCGGTACTTGTCGCCCGAGCACGGACAGGATCCGCGGACCCCGAAGAAGCTGACCTCCACCCCGTGAGGTTACCGCCGGCCGGCCGGGGCTACGTTGGCCGGCCATGGGCGACGTGCCGGTCCGTGCCAATGGGGTCGAGTTCTCCTACCTCGAGGCCGGGCCGGCCGACGGGCCCCTGGCCCTCTGCCTGCACGGCTTCCCCGACAGCGCCCACACGTGGCGCCACCTGCTGCCCCGGCTCGCCGCGGCCGGGTACCACGCGGTGGCGCCGTTCATGCGCGGTTACGCCCCGACCACCGTTCCGGCCGACGGCCGCTACCAGACCGGCGCGTTGTCCGAGGACGCCAACCGACTCCACGAGGCGCTGGGCGGGACCGCCGAGGCGGTCCTCGTCGGCCACGACTGGGGGGCCCTGGCCGCCTACGGGGCGGTGGCCCACGAGCCCGAGCGATGGCGGCGGCTGGTGACCGCCGCGGTGCCGCCCCCGGCCTCGGTCATGTCCGGCTTCTTCAGTTACGACCAGCTCCGGCGCAGCTGGTACACCTTCTTCTTCCAGTCGCCCCTGGCCGAGATCGCCCTGCCGATGGACGACTACGCGTTCATCGACCGCCTGTGGGCGGACTGGTCGCCGGGCTACGACGCCGGCTGGGACCTGGCCCGGGTCAAAGAGGCGATCGGCACGCCCGAGCGGATCGCCGCGGCCATCGGCTACTACCGGGCGCTCTACGACGCCGAGGTCCACGACCCGGCACTGGCCGACGTGCAGGCGGCCGGCCTGGCGGTCGCCCCCCGTCCGACCCTCTACCTGCACGGCGCCGGCGACGGGTGCTTCGCCCTGGAGGCGATCGGCGACCCGCTCCCCCATCTGGCCGGGGGTTCGGAGGTGGCGGTGCTCGAGGGGGCCGGCCACTTCGTCCAGCTCGAACGGCCCGAGGCCTTCAACGACCGGGTCGCCGACTTTCTCAACGGCTGAGCCGGGCCTCGGCCAGCACCAGGGCGGCGGCGGCCCAGGTGGCGATCCCCTCGGCCACCAGGGCCTCGGCCGCCCGGGCGGCCCGGGCGGGGTCGTCGACCCAGCCAGTGGCGCCGGCGATGTCCGCCGCGCCGACCGGGCCCAGCCGCAGGGCCGCCACCAGGCGGCCCCGGCCCTGACGGTCCGAGCCCTCGAAGGGGGCCTGGCGGCGGGTGGTCAGCGCCGAGGCGGCGGCCGGGTCGGGCTCGGGTCGGCCCACCCGGGCCCATCGGCAGGCCCGCCGCAGGGGACAGCCGCCGCAGTGGGGTCGGCGGGCCGTGCAGTGGCGGGCGCCCAGGTCGAAGAGCGCCTGGTTGAAGGCCCAGGCGTGGCCCGGCGGGACCAGGGCGTCGGCCAGCGACTGGGAGCCTCCGGCGCTCAGGGGCCGGCCGGCCACGGCCCGGGCCAGCAGGCGGGCGACGTTGGTGTCGACGACCCCGGTGTCCACCTCGAAGGCGAAGGCCTGGACGGCCCGGGCCGTGTAGGGACCCACCCCCGGGAGGGCCCGCAGCGAGGCCAGGTCGGACGGCACCCGGCCGTCATGCTCTCGGACCACCGCCGCCGCCGCCCGCCCGAGGTTGACCGCCCGGCGGTTGTAGCCGAGACCGGCCCAGGCCCGCACCACCTCGGCCCCCCCGGCGCTGGCGCAGGCGGCGGGGTCGGGGAAGCGGGCCAGGAAGCGGGCGTAGGGGCCGACCACCCGTTCCACCTGGGTCTGCTGGAGCATCACCTCGCTGACCAAGACGGCCCAGGGGTCACGGGTCCGACGCCACGGGAGGTCGCGCCGGTTGGCCTCACCCCAGGTCAGGACCGACCGGCGCAGGGCCCCGAGGCGGCGGCCCGAGGGGGGGTCGGCGATCAGTCCCAGACGTCGTCGCCGTAGGGGCGTCGCCGGGGCGGGGCGGCCGCCTGCTTCCACACCATGACCTTGCGCCGGAAGGAGCAGACCTCTTCCCCGCGCTGGTTGAAGGCCTTGGTCTCGACCGTCACCACCCCCCGGTCGGCCCGCGATGTGGACTCGACCTTGTCGACGACCCTGGACTCGGCGTAGACGGTGTCGCCGTGGAAGGTCGGGAACCGATGGATGAGCGATTCCACCTCCAAGTTCGCGATGGCCGAGCCGCTCACGTCGGGCACGCTCAGACCGAGGGCCAACGAGTAGACCAGGTTGCCGACGACCACGTTCTTGCCGTGCACCGTCTCGTTCTCGGCGAACCAGGCGTTGGTGTGCAACGGGTGGTGGTTCATCGTGAGCATGCAGAACAGATGGTCGTCCGCCTCGGTGATGGTCTTGCCCGGCCAGTGGCGGTAGACGTCACCCACGGTGAACTCCTCGAGGTAGCGCCCGAACGGCCGGTCGTAGGTGGTCATGGGTGGTGGTGTAGTACGGCGGTGTGGTCTTCGTCCAGCGCCGGCGGGGGGGCGGCCGACGCCGAGACCGGCCCGGCGGCGACCGGGGGGGCCGGGACCCCGGCCCGCTGCACGGTCACGGGCCCCGCCGACGTGAGGTGCACCGCCCCCTGGGCCGTCCCGACGATGGCCCACGTCCCGATGATCCACCAGGCGCAAAGGGCCGGGAAGTCGGTGGTGCGGTGGACCGAGGTGGCCAGCCAGAAGGCCACATTGCCCGCCCCGGTGACATAGACCCCGGCCACCAGGAGCAGCCCCCCCGCCAGGGCGGCCCAGGCCCAGCCGTCATGGCCGACGCCGACGGCCCGCCGGGCCCGACCGAGCACCAGGCCGGCCACGATGGCCAGGGGGATGGCAACCGCCAGGACACCCAGGTGGCCGGCCATGGCGTCGAAGGTGAGCCGGGCGCGCGACCACGGGTCACCCTGCCGGGCCCCGAGGACGGCCACGTTGCGGGCGGCGCCGAGGGTCAGCATGAGGAGCGGCCAGCCGCCCAGCGCCGCGAGCGCCGCCGCCCCGGCCAGCAGCGTTCGCCAGGGCGCCGCACCGGGTCGGGTTAGACGGGCCGACCGGGCGGCGCGCCCGGCGATCAGCACCACGATGACCATCGCGGTGGCGGTCCCCTCGTTCTTGGTGAGCCCGGCCACGGCCACCAGGACGGCGGCCACGCCGAGCTCGGGGCCCCGCCCGGGCAGCACGAGGCCGAAGGCGATCGCCCCGGTGGCGCAGGCCGCCCACAGGAGATCGGCGTACCCGTCGGTGGCGAAGGGTCCGGCGACCCCGAAGGCCACCAGCACCAGGAGGCTGGCCACCACGATCCCGGCGACCGCCGGCGCCTCGAGGCGACCGCGTCGAGGACGGGTGCCGTGCTGGGCGTGATGGGCGGCGACCCGCCGGCCGCAGCGACGGCCGACCTCAACTGCCGACCAGGCCGCGGCGATCACCGCGAACGCGTTGAGGAGGGCGATGAGGACCACCCCGAGCTCGTCCGACCGGTTGCCGGTCACCAGCCACGAGACGGCGACGGTGCCGCCGATGAGCGGAGGGTACGACGCGTGGGCGAAGGGAAGGGCCGGGTTCTGCAACGCCGAGAGGGCCACCTGGTGCCCGGCGGCGAACCAACGGGCGTGGAGCAGCCAGATGGTGCGGGCGTCGAACCCGACCGACGGGGCGCGCAGCGCCGACAGCGACAAGACGGCGGTGACCGTCACGCCTGCCGCCCCGAGCCAAGGGGTGACCCGGTCGAGTCGGCTGTCGGTCGGTCGAGGACCATGGCCCCAGTCGGGCCCGGCGTCGGGTCGGGACCGCCAGTAGACGAGCACGGCGGCGGCGGCCAGGAGACCGAGGAGCACGAACCAGACCACGACCGAGCCCCCCAGGGTCAGGCACGCCGACGCCGCCAGCGCCGCCAGTACGGCGCCGGCCAGCGGGGCGAGGGCTGCGCTGACCGGCCGCAGGCCGACCAGGGCGACCACGGGCAGCGATCCCGCCGTCGCCAGGACGACGACGGCGAGCACGGCGGCCGGCGGGGTGCTCACAGCGGGGTCGGCGGCGGCGCCTCGTCACCGGGGAGCGACCCGCCGGTCCCGGCGCGCACCGAACCATCGCGGTACCGGGCCACCACCACCGACCCGAGGCAGGCCCCCGGACCGCGACGGCGGGCCAGGGTCAGCAGGGCGACGGAGCGGCCCTCATCGGTGGTCAGCACGTCGCGGGGGGCGACCACTTTGACCAGCGTGGCCCACGCGCCCGGGTCGGCGGTCGACACATCGACCACCAGCCCGGGACCGACGAGACTCCCGGTCTGTGCCGCCAGGCACCCGTAGTAGGCGACGTCGAGCCGGGCCGAGGACAGCGCTACCGGGCCGGCGCGGCCGACCGCCGAGCGGGCGGCGTGGACCGATCCGGCCACCAGCGCGCCGAGGGCGATCAGGGCTAGGCCCAGTCCCACGAGCCGGAGGGCCAGCGAGCGGTCCAACCGGACCGGAGGGGGCGCCGGCGGGTCGGGCCGGTCGGGGCCCGGACCCCAGGTCACGGGGCCGGCGGGCGAGGACGGGTCGTGAACCCCAGGGAGGCGCCGGGCAGCGACTCCCCGTCGATCATGAGCCGCCAGGCGTAGCGGGTCGCCGGGGTGAGCGGGATGGGGCCGAGGTTCACCGCGAGGGCGACGTCGATCGGTGATCCCTCCGGAATCCCCGGCGGGTGCGACACGGTGAACTCTCCGCGCACCTCCACCGGTTGGGAGCCCTCGGGCGTGTCCACCAGCACCGGACGGCCGTCGGCGTCTTCCAAGAAGAGCTCCCAGTGGTGCGGCGACTCCGCCTCGTGCCAGTCCACGTCAATCTTGAGGGCGACGGCCGAGGGGACGGCGTCGGGCCCGGTCATCGACCAGCCGCCCCCGAGGATGTAGAGCTTGCCGTCGGCCACCTGGGCCGCGTCGCAAAGCAGCATCGTCACGTTCACGGCGCCGAGGCTACCAACGAAGTGGATGGGTCCCTCTCGGGTGGATCGCCGATGAGCTGGCCCTCCGGCGCCCTGGTCAGACGGGGGCCGGTCAACCGCCGTGCAAGACTCTTCGACGTGGGACCCGACGGGGCCGGCGACCCCGGACGTGAACGCCGCCGGGGGTGCGGACCTGGGCGCTCCGGAGGGCCGCGCCCCTGACCGCCACCTTCATGACCCTCTTCTTGGGGATGGACTACGTCATTCTGTGGACCGGCCTCCCCAGGGGCCCTTCGGCGTGTGGCTGGCACCTGGTGGCCCTGGCCGTGCTCGCCTACCCGGGGGCGGACGCCGCCGGGCCTGGCCCCCCGGCGGACGAACCCCTCGGGACGGCGGCCCGAGCGGCACCGCCCGGGTAACCCGGTCCCGGGTCTCGTGCCAGGATCGGTGCTCGAGGTCTGGGCGGACCGAGCCCCGACCATCCCAGAGGGAGGGAGTCGCCGGTGACGCTGAGGGGCCTTCGGGACGATGTCTACCGCCGGCCCCTGGCGACGGCGCTGGACCGTCTCGGCATCGCCCCGGGCTGGCGGTGCGTCGACGTCGGGGCCGGGGGCGGGGACGTGTCGGTGGCCCTGGCCGAGGTGGTCGGGCGGACCGGGCGGGTCTACGCCGTCGACAGCGATCCGTTGGCCCGCGACGAGGTGGCCCGGGCCGCCGCCGAGCACAGCCAGGTGCTGGCCATCACCCAGGCCGGGGAGGACCTCGTGCTGCCAGAACCGGTGGACCTCGCTTTCTGCCGCTTCCTGCTCCTCCACGTCGTCGACCCGACCGTCGTCGCCGCTCGCATGGCCGCCGCCGTCCGGCCCGGGGGGTGGGTGGTGGCCCAGGAGCCGATCACGACGGCTGGGCGGGTCGACGGGGCCCCACTCTCGATGCCCGACGCCCTCCACCCCGACGTGGGCGCCCTACTCCCCCGCATCGTCCGGGATGCCGGACTCGAGATCGTCGACGCCTGGGCCGAGGCTCCGGCCGGCGTCGGGCCGGGGCCGGTCAGTGCCTATCTGGCCACCCTCACCGGCGTCGACCCGGGCGACGACCCCGTCGTGCTGCCGCCGCTGGTCACCGTGTTGGGACGCAAAAACCTCGCCGAGTAGCCTCCGGTCGCATGGCCCCCCCCGCACCCGACCTCGACGCGGCCGCCGCGGCCGTCGCCCTGGCGGAGTCCGCCATCGATGACGCCGTCCGGGCCCTCGGTGGCGCCGGGGGCATCGACACCAACCAGGTTGTGGCCTATGACATCGCCCACTCGGCGGCGGCCGTGGCCACGGCCCGGGCCGCCCTTGAGTACGGCGCCAAGGGCGCGACCGAGGGCCTGATCGCCTGCGCGTTCGTGGCCGACGTGTACGCCGACCTGGTCGGCCGCATGGTCGGGCGGGAGGCCGAGTGGGGGATCAGCGCCACCCGACTGGCCCCGTCCGCCGTCTTCGTCAACACCTTCCGATCGCCCACCTTCCTCTCGGGTCTCTGCGGCGAGCAGGGCCCGCGGCACCTGACCGAGGACTTCGAGCTGGTCCGGGAGACCTTCCACCGCTTCGCCGAGGACAAGGTCCGGCCGCACGCCGAGCACGTCCACCGGACCAACGGCGACATCCCCGACGAAATCATCGACGGCCTGGCCGAACTGGGCGGCTTCGGGCTCTCGGTGCCCGACGAGTACGGAGGCTTCGCCACCGGCGACGAGAGCGACTACCTGGGGATGGTCGTGGCCACCGAGGAGCTGAGCTGGGGCTCGCTCGGGATCGGGGGCTCGCTCATCACCCGGCCCGAGATCCTCACGAGGGCCCTGGTCTACGGGGGGACCGAGGAGCAAAAGCACCGCTGGCTGCCCAGGCTGGCCAGTGCCGAGGTGCTCGCTGCGGTGGCGGTGACCGAGCCTGACTTCGGCTCTGACGTCGCCGGCATCGTGACGTCGGCCACCAGGACCGGGGGCGGCTGGACCATCAACGGGGTCAAGACCTGGTGCACCTTCGCCGCCCGGGCCGACGCGCTCATGCTGCTGGCCCGCACCGACCCCGACCGGGCCAAGGCCCACCGCGGCCTCTCGATGTTCGTGGTCGAGAAGCCGCGGGGCGACGGCTCGGGGTTCGTCTTCACCCAGGACCGGGGCGAGACCGGTCTCGACGGCGAGACGGGCCGAATGGAAGGCCGGCCGATCGACACCATCGGCTACCGCGGCATGCACTCCTACGAGGTGGCCTTCGAGAACTGGTTCGTCCCCGACGCCAACCTGGTGGGCGGGGAGGAGGGGCTCGGGCGCGGCTTCTACCTCCAGATGCAGGGCTTCGAGAACGGGCGCCTGCAGACGGCGGCCCGAGCCCTCGGGGTGATGCAGGCGGCATACGAGGCGGCCTACGACTACGCGGCCAACCGGAGGGTCTTCGGATCGCCCATCGGCGACTACCAGCTGACCCGGGTCAAGCTCACCCGGATGGCGGTCATCATCCAGGCCACCCGCCAGTTCAGCTTCGAGGTGGCCCGTCTGATGGCCAAGGGCGAGGGGACCCTCGAGGCCTCGATGGTGAAGGCCTACGTGTGCCGGGCGGCCGAATGGGTGACCCGGGAGGCGATGCAGATCCACGGGGGGATGGGCTACGCCGAGGAGTTCGGGGTCAGCCGCTACTTCGTCGACGCCCGGGTCCTCTCGATCTTCGAGGGGGCCGACGAGACACTGGCCCTCAAGGTCATCGCCCGCCGGCTCCTGGACCGGGTCGACGCCCGGGCCGGGCTCTGACCCCGCTCAGCCCTGGGAGCGGGCCAGGCCGGCCCGCTCCCCGCGGGTCACGAACTTGGTGGCCATCTTGCGGCTCGCCTCGTCGATCATCTCGTCGCCGAACATGACCGCCCCCTTGCGCTCCTCCTCGGTGGCCTTCTGGTAGGCGTCGAGGATGTCCCAGGCCCGGTCGAACTGCTCCTGGGTGGGTGAGTAGACCTCGTTGAGCACCGTCGCCTGGTCCGGGGTGAGCGCCCACTTCCCGTCGTAGCCGAGTACCCGGGTGCGCTGCGCGAACTGGCGCAGGCCTTCGAGGTTGCGCACGTAGAGGTACGGGCCGTCGATGACCTGGAGCCCGTTGGCCCGCCCGGCCATCAGGATCTTCGAGAACACGTAGTTGAAGTGATCCCCCGGGTACTCGTCGATGGCCACGCCGCCGGTCAGCACCGGCATCTCCATCGAGGCGGCGAAGTCGGCGGGCCCGAAGATGATGGTCTCCAACCGGGGTGATGCGGCGCAGATCTCCTCCACGTTGATGAGGCCCCGGGTGGTCTCGATCTGGGCCTCGATGCCGGTATGGCCGGGCGGGAGGCCGTTGTTCTTCTCGACCTGGGTGAGGAGGAGGTCGAGGGCCACTACCTCGGCCGCCGACTGAACTTTGGGCAGCATGACCTCGTCGAGACGCTCGCCGGCGTTCCCCACCACCTCGATCACGTCGCCGTAGGTCCACTCGGTGTCCCAGGCGTTGATGCGCACGCAGAGCACCCGGTCGTCCCAGGTCAGGTTCTTCACGGCGTCGACCACCTTGGCCCGGGCCGCCACCTTCTCGAGCGGGGCGACCGAGTCCTCCAGGTCCAAGAAGGTCATGTCGGCGGCCACGGTCGGGGCCTTGGCCAGGAATTTCTCTGTGGCCCCGGGGGTGGACAGGCAGGACCGGCGGGGGAGGAAACGGGAGCGCTCAGACATGCCGACGATGGTAACAAAAGGGGCCCGGGCCCCTCCGGCCGGCCGGGCCGACTCGATGCCCGTCGGGGCGGGTTAGTGGAGCTGCTGGCGGAAGAAGGTGAGGACCGACTCCCACAGCCGGGCGGACTCGGCGGCGTCGTAGACCTCGGGCCGGGTGTCGTTGAAGAACGCGTGGTCGGTGCCGGGGTGCACGATGATCTCGGCCCGCTTGCCCATCGACCGCAGCCGCTCGCCCAGCTCGTTCGCCGCCTCGGGGGTGAAGAAGTCGTCCCGCTCGGCGTAGTGGCCCTCGAGCGCGGCCGACATCGCCCCGTAGTCCGGTTGCGCTTCGGGCCACGGGATGATGCCGTAGCAGGGCACCACGGCACTGACCGCGTCCGGCCGGAGGGTGGCCAGCACCAGGGCGAGGCCGCCGCCCATGCAGAACCCGATCACCCCGACGCCGTCGCGCCCGGTCCGGCGCCGCAGCTCGTCGACGGCGCCGCTCATGTCCCGGGCCGCCCGGTCCAGCCCCATGGCCATCATCTCCTTGCCGGCCTCGTCGGGCTCGCTGACCGTCTTGCCCCGGTAGAGGTCGGGGGCCAGGGCGGCGAAGCCCTCGGCGGCGAAGCGGTCGCAGACGTCCTTTATGTGGTCGACCAAGCCCCACCACTCCTGGATGACGATGACCCCGGGGCCCGAGCCCGTCTCAGGGAGCGCCAGGTAGCCCCGGTCGGCGTCGCCGTTGCTCGGGAACTCGATGATCTCGCCCATGGGGACCGAAGGTAGCGCCGATCCGGGGACCGCTACAGGTGAATAGCTTCACAAACTCTTATCCGGGCCTCACAATTCGCCATCAAGCGCTCTGAACAGGACTTTGCTACCAAAGTAGGACCCCTTTACCGGATCGTTCCCGTGAGGGTGGTTGCATCGCGCCAGGCCAGGGGGTAAAGATGTCCGGCATTGTGACTGACGTAGAGCGGCATTCCAGCCACTCGACGCCGCGGTCCCTTCGGAGCGCTCGGCTGCTCCGGCGGGCAAGTTTGCCCGTGATGGCCGTTGTCACAGTGTGCTCGTGCACTGTGTTTACTTCAGCGCGGGCCGGCGCCGACGAGCTCTCCGACGCCAAGGCCAAGGCGACCCAGATCCAGGCCGAGATCCAGTCCACCGGCCAGCGGATCGACGCCCTGGGCCAGGCGTACCAGGGGGACCTGGCCCACAAGGCGGCGCTCGACCAGCAGATCAACGCCACCCAAGCCAAGATCAACCAGGCCAAGGCCCAGGTGGCGTCCGACCAGCTGACCCTCAAGAAGGCGGCGGTCAACGCGTACGTCAACGGCGACTCGGCGGCCACCCAGAACCCGCTCTTCTCGGGCAGTCAAGAGGGGGTGACAGCGGCCCACGAGTACAGCGAGGTGGCCGAGGGCGACCTCGGCACCGCGGTGGCCAACCTCAACACGGCCCAGAACCAGCTGAACGTGGAGCAGAGCGCGCTGCAGACCCAGCAGGACCAGGTGCAGCAGGCCGCCGCGTCGGCCCAGGCGGCACAACAGCAGGCCCAGTCCCTCCAGACCCAGCAGCAGGGTGCGCTCGGTCAGGTGAAGGGTCAGATCGCCACCATCATCGCCCAGCAGCAGGCCGCCGCCGCCGCCGCCGCCCAGGCGGCGGCCCAGGCGAGGCTGCAGGCGGCGACCCAGGCCGCCCAGGCCCAGGCGGCCGCGGCCGTGGCCCACCCCACCGACCCGGCGGTGCTGGCCGCCGCGCAGGCCGCGATCCCGCCACCGCCCTCCGCCGGCGGTGCCGGGGGCGCCGCGGTGGCCGCCGCCGAGAGCTACCTGGGGGTGCCCTACGCCTGGGGCGGTGCCAGCCGGTCCGGGGTCGACTGCTCGGGCCTCACCATGCTCGCCTGGGCCGCGGCCGGGGTGTCGCTCCCCCACTACTCGGGCGCCCAGATGGCCGACAGCACGCCGGTGCCCCTCTCCGACCTCCAGCCGGGCGACCTCCTCTTCTACGGTCCCGGCGGCAGCCAGCACGTGGCCATGTACATCGGGGGTGGCCAGATGATCGAGGCCCCCTACACCGGCGCCGTGGTGTGGATCACCGGGGCTCGCTTCGGTGGCGGCTTCGCCGGCGCCGGCCGGCCCTGACCCTCGGGGTCGACGGGACCCCACCCCGGACCTCGGGTCGACGGGACCCTCAGCCCCGAACCGAGCGGCCAGGGTCCGTAGTGTCCGCCCGCAGGTCGCCCGGGACGCCCCTCCAGACACCACCCCCGCGGTCGACCGGCTGGTGCCCGAGGACGGCGCCCAGCAGGCGCCGGTTCCATGCCGGATTTCCTGACAGCGGTCGACCGCGATGACCTGCAGGTCGTTCACCCGTAGCTGCGACCGAGCCTGGCCGAGGGCCGCCGGGCCTGCAGCGACGCGGTCCCCGACCCCGCAGGCTTGAAGGGGGTAACCCTCAGCGTCGAATCGGGACGAGGACGATACCGAGATGGATCCCGTTCTCACGCATTGCGCCGATCGCCCCGCCCACGAACGGGACCGGCGGCGGGGCCCGCTCTCTGCTGTGCGCCGACGACGAGCGCACGCCCAAACCCCCGTCGAGCCCCATCCTGCGTACGCCAACCCGAGCTCCGATCGTATGAACGAACGGGTTCCGGGCCTCACCGCACGTCCCGGAGTCGCCGAGGGCTGCCCGGCCGACCGGAGCGACCCGGGCCATACTGAGGAGCCGAATGAAGCCCATCCCCGTCGCCTTCCACATCGGCCCGCTGGAGGTCCACACCTACGGCATCGGGCTGGCCATCACCTTCTGGTTCGCCTACCGCTACTTCGAGCGGCGCCTGCGGGACCGCGGCTACCGGACGGACTGGTTGGTCGGCGTTTTCTTGTGGGTGATCGTTGCGGCCATCGTGGGCGCCCGGACGCTGCACGTGCTGTCCGACCTCGGCTACTACGCCCACAACCCCGGCGACGTGCTGGCCGTCTGGCACGGTGGGCTGTCATCGTTCGGCGGCCTCCTCTTCGCCGTCCCCACCGGGATCTTCCTGGCCCGGCGACGTTGCCCCGAGCTCCCGACGCCCCGGGCCCTCGATCTGGTCGCCCCGGTGCTCCTGGCCGCCTGGGCCATGGGCCGACTCCTCGGACCCCAGCTCATGGTGGCCGGCGGCGGCCATCCCTCAAACCAGTGGTTCTGCATGCAGTACGCCCAGCAGCGCGGCTGCCGGCTCCCGGTTCCGATCTTCCAGGCCCTGGAGGACTTCGCCGTCTACTGCGTCCTGATCCTGATCGAACGGGCCCTCGACCGCTGGCCCGACGGCACCATCCGGGCCAACTACCCCGCCGGGGTCGTGCTGGGCACAGCCATGGTGCTCTGGGGGATCGAGCGCACCCTCGACGAGCACCTCTGGCTCGGTGAGGACGGCCGGCTCGGTTCCGCCCTCGTCCAGGTGGCCGGGGTCCTCCTGGCCGTCGGCGGCGTCGCCGTGGTGCTCGTCGCCCGGCGACATTGGCGCGAATGGCTGGCGGCAGGGGCCCCGGGGGGCCGGCCGGTCCCCGACGAGGGGGCCTCGGGCTACGGGGCGGGCTCCCTGCGGGCTCCGATGGACCGAATGGCCGGGGCCGCACCGACCGCCGACCCCACGCCGGCCGCCCCCGGCCAAGGCGGGTAGGCGATCAGGCGTTCGGCTTCTCGCCCGAGCCGGCCGCCCGCCGGTACTCCTCCAGCTTGTCGATGAGTCCCATGCGCTCCTGGCCGACCTCGCCGTCGAGCCGGCTCGAGATCTCCTCTGGCGTCCACCGGCCCTCGGCGTACATGGCTCGGACCTCCACCGGCTGGTTCCACACGGCGATCTTGGGTCCGACCACCGTGTACACCTGACCGGTGACGTGCTTGGCCTGGTCCGACAACAGGTAGACGACCATCGGGGCGACGTCCTCGGGATCGCCCATCTCGGCCAGTTCCATCGGGACGTTGGCCGACATGCGGGTCCGGGCGACCGGGGCGATGGCGTTGGCCGTGATCCCGTAGCGGTGGAGCCCGGCGGCGGCGGAGCGCACCAGCGAGACGATGCCGCCCTTGGCCGCCGAATAGTTGGCCTGGGCGACGCTGCCGGCGAAGGCGCCGGAGGTGAAGCCGACCAGGGCCCCGCCGCCCTCCTGCTTGCGCATCACCGCAGCGGCGGACCGGAAGACGGTGAAGTGACCCTTTAGGTGGGTGGCGATGACCGCATCCCACTCGTCCTCGCTCATGTTGAACAGCATCCGCTCCCGCAGGATGCCGGCCACCGCCACGACCCCGTCGATCCGACCCCAGCGCTCGAGGGCGGTGTCGATGATGTGCTGGCCCCCGTTCATCTGCGAGACGTCGTCGGCCACGGCCACCGCCTCACCGCCGGCTCCCTCGATCTCGGTGGCGACCCCCGCCGCCACCTCGCTGGTGGGGTCCTCGCCGGCCATCGAGACCCCGATGTCGGCCACCACCACCCGGGCACCCTCGGCCCCCGCCGCCAGGGCCACCGCCCGCCCGATGCCGCCCCCGCCTCCGGTGACCGCCACCACCTTGGAGTCCAAGAACCCTGCCATCGCGTCGCCTCCCGGTCGCTCGCCACGTGGACCGCCCGCCGTCGACGCCCGCTCCGAGGTGGCCCGACGATTGACGAGAAGTTAGAACCTGTTCTAGCTTGGTCGGGCTGGCGGCCGCCACTCGTCGGGGCCCGGCCGGTGGCCGACCAGGCCCGTGAACAGGAGGAACGATGGGCGATCTCGGATTTTGGGCGCTGGCCCGGGAGGACCCCGAACACCTGGCCCTGGTGGCCCCGGACGGCACCGAGCTGGTCGCCGGGGATCTGCTGGGCCGGGCCAACCAGGTGGTGCACGCACTGCGGGGCCTCGACCTCAAGGTGGGCGACGTGGTGGCCACGCTCCTGCCCAACGGCACCGAGATGATCGAGGTCTACCTGGCCGCCCTCCAGGCCGGCTGGTACCTGGTCCCGATCAACCACCACCTGGTGGCCTCCGAGGTGGCGTACATCCTGGCCGATTCCGAGGCCACGGTGTTCATCGGCCATGAGCGCTTCGCCGACGCCTGCGTCGACGCGGCCGATGAGGCCGAGATCCCGGCCCGCACCCGCCTGACCGTCGGCCTAATCCCGGGCTTCATTTCCTACGCCGACCTGCGCGACGCCGCGCCCACCACCGCACCGGCGGACCGGACCATCGGCGACGTGATGAACTACACCTCGGGCACCACCGGCAACCCCAAGGGCGTCCACCGCCCACTATCGGGGGCCACCCCCGAGGAGGCAGCCCTCGGGCTGGGCGGCATCCTCTTCCTCTTCGGCATCAATCCCCAGGACGACAACGTCCACATCGTGGGCTCACCTCTGTACCACACGGCCGTCCTGCGCTTCGGCGGTGGCTCGCTTCATTTCGGCCACACCCTGGTGCTCATGGACAAGTGGCTCCCCGAGGAGATGCTGGCCCTGATCGAGAGGCACAGGGTCACCACCTCGCACATGGTGCCCACGCAGTTCCACCGCCTGCTGGCCCTCCCCGAGGATGTCCGGAGCCGCTACGACCTGTCGTCGCTCCGGCACATGATCCACGCCGCCGCTCCGTGCCCGGTCGACGTCAAGCACAAGATGATCGCGTGGTGGGGGCCGGTCATCGACGAGTACTACGCGGCGAGCGAGGGGGGCGGGACCCTGGTCACCACCGAGGAGTGGCTGGCCAAACCGGGCACCGTGGGGAAGGCCTGGCCCATCTCGGAGATCGCCATCTTCGACGACGAGGGGAACCGGGTGGATGAGCCCGGGGTCATCGGTACGGTGTACATGTCGATGCAGACCGGTGACTTCGAGTATCACAAGGACGAGGACAAGACCAGGGAGAACCGCATCGGGAGGTTCTTCACCGTGGGTGACGTCGGGCTGATCGACGAGGACGGCTACCTCTTCCTACGCGACCGCAAGATCGACATGATCATCTCGGGCGGTGCGAACATCTATCCGGCCGAGATCGAAAACGTCCTGCTGATGCATCCGGCGGTGGGCGACGTGGCCGTCTTCGGCATACCCAACGACGACTGGGGTGAGGAGGTCAAGGCGGTGGTCGAGCCGGCGGCCGGCCTGGAGGCGTCCCCCGAGTTGGCCGCCGAGATCCTGGCCTTCTGCGGCGACAAGCTGGCCAAGTTCAAGACGCCCCGGTCGATCGACTTCACCACCGAGCTGCCCCGCGACCCCAACGGCAAGCTCTACAAGCGCAAGCTCCGCGACCCCTACTGGGCGGGCGTGCAGCGGGACCTCTGAGGCCCGGCCGGGCCCCCGGGCCCCCGGACCTCAGGCCGGGTGGGGGCCTTCGGCCCCGAGGGTGCTCTCGGTGCCGACCACGTTGCCCCCCTGGTCGACGAAGGCCTGCAGCTGGGGGTCGACGACCTCACCCGCCGCCTCCCGGGCGTTGGCGTTGACGATGGACAGCATCTTCGACGGGTCGACCAGGATGAAGATCCCCTCGGCCTCGGCGGTGAGCGTCCCCTCGTGGTAGATCCCGCCCCAGGCGAAGATCTTGCGGCCCTGGGCACCGGTCTGGCGGGCCACCAGGTCGAGCTCGGCCAGCAACGGCGTGGGTCGGCGGTAGGTGACCGTGAGGGTCCCGGTCATCCCGGCCCGGTTGGTGATGATGTTGGCCGAGCCCAGGAGCTCATCCATGAGCTCGGCGATCACCCCACCGTGCACGCAGGTCGGCGGCCCCTCGTAGGGGTACCCGAAGAAGGCCCGGCCGCGCAGCTCGAGCTGGCCACCCTCCCCCTCGACAGCCCACAGGTCGACCGGCGGGGCGATCGGGTTGGCGAAGCCGATCATCGGACTGGTCGGGAAGAAGTCCTGAGGGTGTCCGGCGTTGTCCGGCTGGCCTCGGGGCCGTTTGCCGGGGGCGGCCACCCGCTCGAGCGTGCCGGCCAACCGCTCGACCTCCTCGGCCGCCGCCGTCAGGTCGGGCTCGGCCATGGGTCGCCCGACGGCCAGCTCGTTCAACCGCCTGATGCCGGCGGCCAGCCGGTTGCGGGGGCTGGGACCCGTCGAGACCGGCTCGCCGTGCCGGGCGGTGGCCTCGGGCGGGAGTACGGCCCGTCCGGGCCTCATCGACGTTGGAAGTTGGGCTGGCGCTTCTCGGCGAAGGCCTTGGGGCCCTCCTTGGCATCTTCGGTGGCGAAGATCGGCCAACCGATCTCGAGCTCTCGGGCCAGTCCGTCCTCCTCGGACATGCCCTCGGTCTCGCGCACCGACCGCTTGATCGCCTCCACCACCAGAGGACCGTTCTGGCCGATGATCCCGGCGATCTCGAGGGCGGTGTCGAGGGCCCGGCCGTCGGGGACCACCCGGCCGACCAGGCCGATCCGCAGGGCTTCCTCCGCCGTCACCTCGCGGGCGGTGAGGAGCAGCTCCATGGCCATGGTGTAGGGGATCTGGCGGCGGAGGCGGACGGTCGATCCTCCGAGGGGGAAGAGGCCCCGCTTCGCCTCGAAGATCCCGAACTTGGCCCCCTCGGCCGCCACCCGGATGTCGGTGGCCTGCAGGATCTCGGTGCCCCCGGCCACGGCCCAGCCCTCGACAGCGGCGATGAGTGGCTTGCGCAACTGGTAGTGACGCAACAGGGCCTTCCAGTGCAGGTCCGGGTCGTCGGCCATCCGGTGCTGGTACTTCTCGGCGTCGGGCCCCCCCTTGGCCTTGAGGTCCATCCCGGCGCAGAAAGTGCCGCCGGCGCCGGTCAGGATGGCGCAGCGGATCTCGTCGTTGCCGTCGATCTCCTCCCAGGCGTCAGCCATGCCGACGAGCATGGGCAGGCTCAGGGCGTTCTTCGCCTCGGGGCGGTTCATGGTGACGACGGCTGTCGCCCCATGGCGTTCGAAGGTCAGGTGCTCGGTGGATTCCACGGGCCGAGAATAGAACAGGTGCCATTTCGGGGGACAGTCCGGTTCGGCGAGCCTCTCGTCGGGGCCGGGCCCCCACGGCCCCGTTCGAGGCGGCGGCAGCGAACCGGCCCTGGAGCCCGACGGTCACCCCGGGCCCCTCGAGGCGGCCGGTCGGGGCCCGATCAGTGCCCCGGGCCGGGGCGGCCCCGTCGACGCCGCCGACTCCGGTCCTACAGCCGCTCGATGATGGTGCCGGTGGCCAGCGCGCCACCACAGCACATCGAGACCAGGCCGAAGGTCTCGTCTCGGCGCTCCAGCTCGTGGAGGATGGTCGTGATGAGCCGGCTCCCGGTCGCACCCACCGGGTGGCCGAGGGCGATGGCCCCCCCGTTGACGTTCACCTTGTCCATGTCGGCGTTGTGGGTCTTGGCCCAACTCATCACGACCGAGGCAAAGGCCTCATTCACCTCGAACAGGTCGATGTCACCCATGGTCATTCCGGCCTTCTCGAGCACCTTGGCGGTGGCGGCCACCGGACCGTCCAGGTGGTAGTAGGGGTCGGAACCGACCAGGACCTGGGCCACGATGCGGGCCCGCGGCCGGAACCCTTCCGCCTTGGCCCGATCCTCGGACATCCAGAGCACGGCGGCGGCGCCGTCGGAGATCTGCGAGGAATTGCCCGCGGTGTGCATCCCGTCGGGCAGCACCGGCTTGAGCTTGGCCAGGCTCTCGGCCGTGGTCTCGCGCGGGCCCTGATCCCTGGACACCACTATCCGCTCGCTCGAATGCTCGCCCCGGGGACCCTCCTCCCCCACCACCGGCGCCTCCACCGCAGCGATCTCCCGGGCAAAGCGGTCCTCGGCCACCGCCACCGCCGCCTTCTGCTGGGAGACGAGGCCCAGCCAGTCCACGTCCTGGCGGGTGATGCCGTACTTCTCGGCGATGCGTTCCGCCGCGGTGAACTGGTCGGGCATGTCGTAGGGGAGGTCTTCGGGGATGGCCTTGCCAACCCCGGCCGCGGCGTTGGCACCCAGGGGGACCCGGCTCATGGTCTCCACGCCGCAGGCGATGCCCACGTCGATGGCGCCGGCGGCGATCAGGTTGTTCACGAAATGGTTGGCCTGCTGGGAGGAGCCGCATTGGCAGTCGACCGTTGTCGCCGCCACCTCGTAGGGCAGTCCCTGGAGGAGCCAGGCGGTCCTCGTGACGTTGAAGCCCTGTTCCCCGGCCTGGGTCACGCACCCGCCGACCACCTGGTCCACGGCACCAGGTTCGATGCCGGAGCGCTTGACCACCTCCACCTGGGCGGCCCCGAGGACGTCGGCCGCCCGCAGACCCGACAGCCACCCGTTGCGCTTGCCGATCGGGGTGCGGACCGCCTCGACGATCACTGCTTGGGCCATGACCAACACCTCGCTTGCTGGTGGCGCCGGCGGCCGCCGGCGCGAACGGACCGGTTCGTTCTAGAACCTGTTCTAGATCCTACCATCGGCCGTGCGACCGTCACCCCCCTTCGACCGCCACCAGCACCCCAGGTCGGGGGGGCAGGGATGCCGATCGTGATCAGCCGATCCCGGCCTCGGGGTCAGCCAACAACATTGTCGGGGCGGTGCCGACGGACCATGGATGGCCTCGGGCATGAGCACTTCTCCCGGGTCGCCGGATCTCGTCCTCAGCCGTTCCCCGATTTCTTGAGATGGCCACGAACTCCGCCCCATCAGAGGATCGTCGGCTCGCACCAGGCCGCTGGTGACCTCGATGATTGCTAACCGAGAAGCTGCTTTGCGATCACCACCCGCTGGATCTGATTGGTTCCCTCATAGATCTGGGTGATCTTGGCGTCGCGCATGTAGCGCTCCACCGGGAAGTCCTTGCTGTAGCCGTAGCCCCCGAGGAGTTGGACGGCGTCGGTGGTGACCGACATCGCCGTGTCCGAGGCGAAGGACTTGGCCATGGCCCCGAACATGGTCAGCTCGTCGGCCGGGTCGTCGTCGACCAGGGCGCAGGCCCGCAGGACCAGGCTCCGCGCCGCCTCGGTGCGGATCGCCATGTCGGCCAACATGAACCGCAGACCCTGCAGCTCGGCAATGGGACCACCGAACGCATTGCGCTGCTTCATGTAGCCCGCCGCGTAGTCAATGGCCCCCTGGGCGATGCCGACCGCCTGCGCCCCGATCGTGGGGCGGCTGCGGTCCAGGGTGTGCATGGCGATATGGAAGCCCCGCCCCACCTCCCCCACCAGGTTGGTCGCCGGCACCCGTACCTCGTCCAGCACGATCTCGCCGGTCGGGCTGCCCCGCAGTCCTAGCTTGTCCTCGTGCTTGGCCACCTTCACCCCCCAGTCCGCCTCGACCACGAAGCACGACACCCCCCGGTGGCCACCCTCGGGATCGGTCTTGGCGAAGATGGTGTACACGTCCGATATGCCGGCGTTGGTGATCCAGTACTTCGAACCGCTGAGGATGTAGCTGTCGCCGTCTTTGATCGCCCGGCAGCGCATTGCGGCGACGTCACTGCCGGCATCGGCCTCCGAGAGGCAATAGCTCCCCTGGGCCTCCCCGCTGGCGATCCGCGGGATGTACTTCGCCTTCAGCTCATTGGATCCCCAGTTCATCAGCGGGAGCATCGAGAGCTTGTTGATCAAGAGGGTGATCGAGGTGGAGGCGCAGACCCGGGCCAACTCTTCGACGGCGATGGCCTGGGTGACCATGTCGGCGCCCGCCCCCCCGAATTCCTCGGGCATGCCGAGGGCCGGCAGTTCCAACTCCCGGCAGGCCTCGAACGACTTCCACGGGAACTGGGCCAGGCGGTCCGACTCGGCGGCGTTCGGGGCGACCCGGTCCTCGCAAAAGGCCCGCAGGGTGTCACGGAACTGGCGCTGGGTGTCGGTGAGGCTGAAGGTCGGCGCGTCCATGGTCGCCATTCTTCCAGAATCCCTGACACGGTTGTCAGGGATTCCGGCCGGGAAGGCCCCAGCGGCTCAGACGCTGGCCAGGTGGTCGAGGACCAGGCGGGCCAGCTCTTCGGCGGCCAGCTCGGGGATCCAGTGGCTGACGCCTTCGAGGACCTCGAAGCGGTAGCGGCCGGCCACGTATTCGGCGGTGGCCTCGGCCGCTCGGCGACCCAGGGCCTGGTCCTCGGTGGACCAGACGTAGAGGGTGGGGACGACGATCGGCGGGAGAGACTCGACGTCACGGCGGTCCACGGCCCGGTACCAGTTCAGGGCGGCCGTCATGGCGCCCGGCTGGGTGAGGCAGGCCACGTACTCGTCGGCCATCGCCGGGTCCAGCCCGGTGACCGCGAACATCGCCCGGAGGCCGGACCCACGGCCGTCCTCGCCCAGCAGCAGCTGCTCGGGCTTGTCCGCCATCCGGAACAGCTTCATGTACCCCGAGCGCTCCTCCTGGTCCTCGTCGTCGTGGAGGGTGGTCCGCAGGGCCTCGGGGTGCGGCGTGGAGACGACGGTCAGGCTCCGGACCCGCTCGGGGTGCCGGGCGGCGATCACCCAGGCCAGCATGCCCCCCCAGTCGTGGCCGATCAGATCGAAGGTGGCCATCTCCATCGTGTCGGCCAGGGCGAGCGCGTCCGCCAAAAGGTGGGGCACGGCGTAGTCGGCGACGGCCACCGGCCGGGCCTTGGCCGAGTAACCCCGCTGGTCCGGCGCGACGGCCCGGTAGCCGGCCGAGCCGAGCTCGTCGAGCAGCCCCCGCCAGCTCCACGACGTCTCGGGGAAGCCGTGGAGCAGCAGCACGGGACGGCCGCCGGCCGGGCCGGCCGCCCGGGCGCTGAAGGTCAGCCCGTTGGCGTCGATCTCGAGCCGCTCGATGTTCATGCCGCCCGGGGCGCCGTCAGCGGGGCACCGACGGGGGTCGCCACGAAGTGACCCGGGTGGTCACCCTCCCGGCCCGATCGGCGCAGCCGCCGGAGCGACCAAGACCCGCCAGTGGCCCTCGTCGACCCAGTCGGCCACCTCCTCGGGGGTGCGGCGCAGGGCGTCGTCGGGCACCCGGTCGGTGAGCTGGCGCTGGACCACGTAGTCGTGGGCGGCCGACCGGAAGGCCACCCGGCGCCCCGCCACCAGCGCATCAGGGGCCCGGTCGCTGAGGAAGCCCCACAGGGTGAAGGCCACTGTCAGGTCGTGGATGCTCGGTGCCCGGCCGAAGAGCCCTGATCGCCGGGAGGCCAGCACGGCGCATCCCACGGTCGCGTCCTCGGACGCCTCGCCATCGGCCAGGCAGAGGCGTTCGGCGAAGCGGCGGGCGAGGCGCAGGGCGAAGCCCTGGTCCGGGCCGGGAGTGCCCATGCCCGGGCCGATCGGTCGGGCGGGCGTGCGCAGCTCGGCCGGCCGGCCGGGTGTCCAGGCGGCCGGCACCTGGAGGTGGCGGGCCGGCCGGACCTGGTCGGCCTCGGTGATGGGCACGAAGCTCGGCTGGGTCATGTGGCGGCGAGGCTACCGCAGGACCCGCTCACCCGGTCGAGCCCGGCGCCCTCGGGCCGACCCGCCGGGCCCACCTCAGGGGCGCTGTTCAGGCGCCGGTGCCGGCGTGGAGAAGGGCGTAGATGATGGAGTCGTACAAGGCCTGCCAGCTGGCCTCGATGATGTTCTCCGATACGCCGATGGTGGTCCAGGTCCGCTCGCCGTCGGCGCTGTCCACCAGCACCCGGGTCACGGCCCCGGTGCCCCGACCGGTATCGAGGACCCGCACCCGGTAGTCGGTGAGGTGGACCCCTTCGAGGGAGGGGAAATGGGGGCCGATGGCCTGGCGGAGGGCCGCGTCCAGGGCGTTGACCGGGCCGTTGCCCTCGGCCGTGGCCACCACCCGTTCGGAACCCACGTGCACCTTCACGGTTGCCTCGGTGGTGGCGTCGGGGGCTCCCGGCAGACCCGGGGTCCCGACCCCGGCCGAACGGTCGCCGTGTTCGGTGATCACCCGGAACGCCTCCACCTGGAAGTAGTCGGGCTCCCAGCCGCCGGCCCGGCGCAGCAAGAGCTCGAGCGATCCGTCGGCCACCTCGAAGTGGTAGCCCTCGTGCTCGAGGCGCTTCAGTTCGTCGAGGACCCGGCCGAGCACCTCCCCGTCGAGTTCGAGACCGAGCTCCTGGGCCTTCATGGCCAGGGTGGAGCGCCCGGCCATCTCGGAGACCACCACCCGGGCCCCGTTGCCCACCAGGTTCGGGTCGATCTGCTCGTAGAGGTCGCGGCGGCGGGCCACCGCGCTCGCGTGCAGGCCTCCCTTGTGGGCGAAGACCGAGGAGCCGACGAAGGGCTGCTGGGGGTTGGGGGCGATGTTGACCAGCTCGGCGATGTGGTGGGCGACCGGGGTCAGCCGCTCGAGGCGGTCGGGCGGGATGGTGCGGATGTTGAGTTTCAGGGACAGGTTCGGGATGGCGGCCGAAAGGTCGGCGTTCCCGGCCCTCTCGCCGTAGCCGTTGACGCAACCCTGGACCTGGGTCGCCCCCTCCTGGACGGCCACGATCGAGTTGGCCACCGCGCAACCGGCGTCGTTGTGGCAGTGGATCCCGATCTGGGCACTGGTGTGGGCCCGCACGTCGACCACCGCGGCACCGATCTGGTCGGGGAGATTGCCCCCGTTGGTGTCGCAGAGCACCAGGGCCTCGGCCCCAGCGTTCTCGGCGGCGTCGAGCACGCGCAGGGCGAAGTCGCGGTTGTGGTGGTGCCCGTCGAAGAAGTGCTCGGCGTCCAAGAAGACCCGGAGGCCGTGCTCGCGGAGGAAGGCCACCGAGTCACCCACCATGGCGACCGCCTCGTCGAGCGACGTGCGGAGGGCGTCGGTGACGTGGCGGTCCCAGCTCTTGGCCACGATGCAGGCCACCGGGGCCCCGGCACCGATGAGCTGGTCGAGCACCTCGTCGGTCTCGGGACGCACCCCGGCCCGCCGGGTCGATCCGAAGGCGACCAGGGTGGCGGTGTGCAAGGTGAGCTCGGAGGGGGCGCGGGCGAAGAACTCGGCGTCCTTCGGGTTGGCCCCGGGCCAGCCCCCCTCGATGTAGGTGACCCCGAGGTGGTCGAGCTGCTCGGCCACCCGGAGCTTGTCGTCGACGGTCAGGGAAACACCCTCTTGCTGGCTCCCGTCCCGGAGCGTGGTGTCGAAGATGTCGACCGCCTCGGGGAGCTCGGGCAGCGAATGGCTGTGCGAGGCCACCCCGTGGGTGTGGCCCCCGGCGTGGGTACGGTCAGTCGACATGATCCAACCAGTCCTTGTAGCGGTCGATCTCGCCGCGCACCGCGGCGAAATAGATCTGCTGGATCTCCTTGGTGATCGGTCCCGGCTTTCCCTGCCCCACCGGGCGGTCGTCGACGGCCCGGATGGGCACCACCTCGGCCGCCGTCCCGGTCAAGAAGGCCTCCTCGGCCAGGTAGAGGTCGGTCCGGATGAGCTGCTCGTGGCACACCTCGATGCCCAGATCACGGGCGATGGTCTCGACCGAGTCCTGGGTGATGCCGTCGAGGGACCCCGAGTCCGAGTTCGGCGGCGTGAGGAGCCGGCCGTCTCTGACCACGAAGATGTTCTCCCCGGTGCACTCGCTCACCCGGCCGTCCTGGGCCAGCAGGATGGCCTCGTCGTAGCCGCCCTTGATGGCCTCGACCTTGGCCAGTGAGGAGTTCACGTACATCCCGGTGCTCTTGGCCGCCGTGGGCACGGCGTTGGCGTCGTGGCGTCGCCACGAGCTGATCTTCACCGACACGCCGTTGGCCACCCCCTCGTCGCCCAGGTAGGTGCCCCACGGCCAGGCGGCGATCGAGACGTTCACCGGGCAGGGCAGCGGGTTGAGGCCCATCTCCCCGTAGCCGAGGTAGACGAGGGGCCGCAGGTAGCAGCCGTTGTCCAGCTTGTTGACCCGCACCACGGCCCGGGCGGCCTCGACCACCTGGGTTTGGGTGAACGGAACGTCGATCATCAAGATCCTGGCCGAATCGAAGAGCCGCCGGATGTGGTCGGCGAGCCGGAACACGGCAACCCCATCGGGCGTCGGGTAGGCCCGGATGCCCTCAAACACGCCCGAGCCGTAGTGCATCGTGTGGGTGAGGACGTGGACGGTGGCGTCAGCCCAGTCGACGAGCTCGCCGTCCATCCAGATCTTCTCGGTCGGGGTGATGGGCACGTTCAAAGCCTTTCTGCGATGGCATCGCCGATGGCGGCGGTCGATGCGGTGGTCCCGGCGGCCGCGCCGGCATGGTCAGACGCGATGTACTCGTCGATCGCCTTGTGCATCCGGGCCGCCGCGTCGGCCTCGCCCAGGAAGTCCAGCATCAGGGCGGCGGAATGGACGGCGGCGAGCGGGTTGGCCACGCCCTTCCCGGCGATGTCATGGGCGGCGCCGTGGACCGGCTCGAACAGCGACGGGCCGGTGCGGTCCGGGTTGAGGTTGGCCGAGGCCGCGAAACCGATCCCTCCGCTGACCGCGCCGGCCAGGTCGGTGAGGATGTCGCCGAAGAGGTTGTCGGTGACGATCACGTCGTAACGGCCGGGCTGCTCGACCAGATAGATGCAGGCGGCGTCCACGTGGTTGTAGTCGTGGGCCACCTCCGGGAACTCGGCCCCCACCTCGCGGACGGTGCGCTGCCAGAGGTCGCCGGCGAAGGTGAGCACGTTGGTCTTGTGCACGAGCGTCAGGCGGTGGGCCTCCCGGGACTGGGCCAGCTCGAAGGCGAAGCGGGTGCAGCGCTCGGCCCCCAGGCGGGTGTTGACCGACCCCTGGGTGGCCACCTCGTGGGGGGTACCCTTGCGGAGGAAGCCCCCCTCGCCGGCGTAGGTGCCTTCGGTGTTCTCCCGGATGACGACGAAGTCGGCCCCCTCGGCGATCGAGCCGGGCACCCCCTTGAAGGGGCGCAGGTTCACGTAAAGGTCGAGCTCGAAGCGCAACCGGAGGAGCAGGCCCCGCTCCAGGGTCCCCGGCGGGACGGTGGTGTCGCCGACCGGGGGACCCACCGCCCCCAGCAAGACGGCGTCGAAGCCCCGGAGCTCCTCCAAGATGGCGTCGGGGAGGACCTCGCCGGTCCGCAGGTACCGGGCGGCCCCCAGGTCGAACTCGGTGACCTGGAGGGCCACTTCCGCCGCCTCGACGACCTTCAGGGCCTCAGCCAGGACCTCAGGGCCGATCCCGTCCCCCCCGATGACCGCGACGCGATGGTTGACCGGGGCGCTCATCGGATGCCCCGGCCGTCCCACGTGCGACGATCCATCATTGTTCACGTCACTCCCCTTCCCGTTCAGAACTTGAACGGAACAGGTGGTCAAAACCCCGAATTGAAAAACCGTCCACGGAGTGGACGGTCAACTAGGCACGCACCCTTTGGGCACGTGCCTAAACGATAATCGCTACCAGGGCAACGAGAGCAGTCACAGCACGTTAGTTTCGCCGATCCCTGACACGGCGTCAACCGCCAGCTTCTGGATCCAGCATCGCTCGTCGCGTCCTAGGGTCATCCCCGTATGCCCTGAGGCATGATGGGGCGATGGCGGCTGCCGAATCAACCATCCTGCTGACCGGTGGAACTGGGTCCTTCGGATCTGCCTTTGTGAACTTGATGCTGGCCGAGCATCCAGAGGTCACCATTCGGATCTTTTCACGGGACGAGCTCAAGCAGTACGAGATGGCAGAGCGCCTCGGAGAGCGCTCCCAGCTCAGGTATTTCCTCGGTGATGTCCGGGACCCGGCCCGGCTCTCAAGAGCAATGGAGGGGGCCGACATCGTGGTTCACGCGGCTGCGATGAAGCACGTACCGCTTTGCGAGTACAACCCGTTCGAGGCGATTCAGACGAACGTCGTTGGTACCCAGAACGTCGTCAACGCAGCCATCGATACCGGAGTTCGCCGAGTGGTCGGCCTGTCGTCGGACAAGGCTGTCAACCCGGTAAACCTCTATGGAGCTACAAAGCTGTGCGCGGAGAAGATCCTCGTCCAGGGAAACGCGTACGTGGGTCGCCGGGCGACCCGATTCTCTTGTGTCCGCTATGGCAATGTCGCGGGATCGCGGGGATCGGTCATCCCTCTCTTCAAACGCCAGGCTGCGCTGGGACATTTGACGCTCACCGATCTGCGGATGACCCGATTTTGGATCACGCTGCACCAAGCGGTGGATCTCGTTCTCTTCGCCCTGGAGAAGGCGACTGGCGGCGAGATCCTCGTTCCCAAGATCCCCTCCACCCGACTCGTCGAACTTGCCGATGCCATCGGGCCCGATATCCCTCGTGACATTGTCGGCATTCGGCCCGGCGAGAAGCTTCACGAACTCCTCCTGACCTCTGACGAGAGTCGACATGCCATTGACGTCGGCCGGCACTTCATCATCACCCCAGAGCACCCATGGTGGTCGACCGAGACAGCGTGGCCGGACGGAAAGCCACTGGAGGATGGCTTCGTCTACTCGAGTGAGACCAACGAGCAATGGCTCGATGTCGATCAGATCCGGATGCTCGTAGATGGCGAACTCTGATCGTCCACCGTCAGCCGGGGACCGTGGAGCTGGTTTCATCCCGTACGGTCACCAGTGGGTCGATGACGATGACATTGCGGCGGTCGCCGCAGTCCTGCGGTCGGACTGGTTGACCAGTGGGCCCGCAGTCGCAGATTTTGAAGAGTGCCTCACGTCCGTCACCGGCGCCCGCTTCGCAGTTGCCTTCTGCAACGGCACCGCGGCGCTCCACGCAGCTTGCGCCGCCGCCGGACTCGGGCCAGGTGACCGCGTGGCGACTTCGACACTCTCGTTCGTGGCCAGCGCGAACTGTATTCGCCACGTCGGAGCAGAGCCAGTACTCCTCGACATCGATCCAACCACGCGTAACCTCAATATCGAGGCATTCAACGCTCTGATGGATGATCAGCCGCTCACCGGGCTCGTCGCGGTGCACTTCGCTGGACTTCCGATAGACCTCACGAAGATCAAGCGACCTCGGATTCTCATCGAAGACGCCGCGCACGCCCTCGGAGCTCGAACGGCCTTCGGACCCATCGGCAATTGTGCGAATTCGGATATGTGCTGCTTCTCGTTCCATCCGGTAAAGGCGATCACCACCGGAGAAGGAGGCGCGGTCACCACCAATAGCGCAGTACTTGCCGAAGCTCTACGTAGATTTCGGAACCACGGCATCAGACCCACCCCTGAACTCGGTGGCTGGGCATACGACGTCGTCGCACCTGGGTGGAACTACCGACTCACTGACATACAAGCGGCACTCGGAACTCGTCAGCTGAGCAAGCTGGGGTCGTTCATCAAACGCAGAAATGAACTGGCGGCGAGGTACGCTGAGCGACTCCGTGAACTTCCCGTTGGCTTACCTCCCTCGGCTCCGGAGGGGCTGCACCATGCTTGGCATCTCTACCCAATCGAAGTTCCGGACAGGAATCGGGTCTACAACGCCATGCGTTCCGCCGGTATTGGCGTCCAGGTTCACTACATGCCGATTCATCTGATGAGCGCCTACCGGGACTCGGAGCACGCGTCGTTGCCTGCAGCCGAGCTTCTCTCGTCATCCCTGCTGTCACTACCCCTGTTCCCCGGACTTTCCGATCGCATTCAGGACCGTGTTGTTGAAGATCTCTCACGATCGCTATGAAGCCACAATTCCCCTTCGCCCGGTCGGAAGAGCTGTGGGCCCGAGCTCAAGCCGTGATCCCGTTAGGCACGCAAACCCTTTCAAAGAGCCCGACCCAGTTCGTGCAAGGGGCTCATCCCATCTTCCTGACAAGCGGCTCCGGAGCCCACGTGTTCGATGCCGACGGCAACGAGTGGATTGATGAGCCGATGGCTCTCGGACCGGTGATCCTCGGGTATGCCGAGCCCGTCATTGACGAAGCGATCTCCCGACAGCTCCGCGATGGGATCACATTCACGATGATGCACCCGTTGGAAGTGGAGGTTGCCGAGCGGATTGTCGCCATGTGCCCGGGCGTTGAAATGGTCCGGTTTGCCAAATCTGGTTCGGATGCTCTCAGCGGTGCAGTGCGCGCGGCTCGGGCAATCACCGGTCGTGACCACGTCATCGTCACTGGCTACCACGGCTGGCACGATTGGTTCATCGGTTCAACCTCAAGATGGGCGGGCGTGCCCAAGGCGGTCAGGTCACTTGTCCATCCCATCAGATTCGGGGACCCGGCGGAGCTCGCCGCGGTTATGGCCGACCTTCGAGAGAAGATCGCCGCGGTGGTCGTCGAGCCTTGCCCGGCCGAGCCGCCTCCCCCCGGGTACCTCCAGCATGTTGTGGACGTCGCCGCGGAAGCAGGCGCCCTGAGCGTCTTCGATGAAGTCATCACGGGATTTCGTGTGGCGCCGGGTGGAGCCCGCCAACGATACGGGGTCATTCCCGACATCTCCTGTTACGGGAAGGCGCTCGGTAACGGGATGCCGATCTCGGCGATCGCGGGCTCTCACCGGGTCATGAAGGTCTTCGAGGAAATCTTTTTCTCTGGAACGCATGGCGGTGAAGCCCTCTCGTTGGCGGCGGCCCGAGCATTACTCGACACGATTTCCGACGGTACCGTCCTCGGCGAGATCGAGGAGAGGGGACGGAATTTGATGGATGGGGTATCGGCATTGATCGAACGACACGGGGTCGGTGAATTGGTGACCATTGCTGGCGAGCCCCATCATCCGGTCATGACATTCGGTGGAGCGGATCCGTTGATCACCAAGAGCTGGACACAGCAATGCCAAGCCGCGGCCGGATGTCTGTTCAACGGGTCGCTCTTTGTATGCGCCCGTCACACCGACGCCGACATCCGGCAGATGCTGGATGGATTCGACCGGGCGTTCGCCGCGATGTCAGACGATGGTGATCTCCCCGCCAGATTGGTCGGTCCCCCGGTCTCACCCGTGTTCCGCGAGCCATGACAGAAACGCCGGACTCGAGCGGTGCACCGCGCGTGCTCGTCGTCGGGGCCGGTTCGGCGGGCAGACGGCACACCAAGCTGCTTTCCGACCTCGGCTGCCGGGTCCACATCATCGATCCGGATCTAACCCGCGCCAACGCGCTCGCCCGCGAGGTCGGAGGCACGGTCATTCCGTCAGGCGCGGAATGGGCCGATGAGTGGTCCGGCGTCGTGATCGCCTCTCCGAGTAGCTTCCATGCCGAACAAGGGTTGCGGGCTTCGGATGCCGGCACCAGAGTCTTGATCGAGAAACCTCTGGCCACCTCGCCGGATGCCGCTCTTGGATTAATCGCCCCGGGTCGCAATATCGCCGTCGCCTACAACCTTCGTTTTGCGCCCCCGGTTCAATGGGTTGTCGGCGCCGTACGACGGGGGAGCATCGGTGAGCCGGTGTCGGCAAGCGTTTGGTTCGGCCAGTATCTGCCCGACTGGCGGCCCGACACGGATCACCGTGCCTCGTACTCCGCACGATCTGAATTGGGGGGTGGGATCCTCCTTGACGCCTCACATGAGATCGATCTGCTGTGCTGGCTATTCGGAGGCGAGCCATGGACCGTCCCTGGCGCGGTGGTGGAACGCCGATCCGACGTGACCGTCGACGCGGATGATTCCGTGGCGGCACTCCTCGTCTCCCCAGACGGCGTCCCCGTGACAACTTCGCTGGACATGCTGAGCCGCCGTTACCGCCGTGGTGTGGAGGTCGTCGGAACAGAGGCCACGGCGAGGCTCGACTGGGCGAAGGGCCGAGGGGAGCTCGAGAGCGGCACCCGTGTCGAAGCCTTCGAGGGTCCATTTGACATCGGTGAGTCGTACCGTGCCCAAGCAAGAGCTAGCTTTGAATGGTTCGCCGGTGGGCCACCCCTCCCCGCGAATGCCCGGTCTGGACTCGAGGTCGTGGGATTATGCGCCCAGATCCGCGAAGCAGCCAATCGGTCGACGTCTTGAGTTCGGCAGAGAGCTAAGTCAGCCCGATGAGCCGAGTGGCGGTCGTGATTCAGGCTCGGTACGGGTCCTCGCGATTTCCGGGCAAGGTCCTGGCGGATCTTGACCACTCGAGCGTGTTGCAATTTCAGTTGCGCCGCCTCAAGCGGAGTCTAGATCTGCCCCTCATCTTGGCGACCTCAGTGCGGTCGATCGACGATCCCGTTGAGCGTTGTGGCCACGAGCTTGAGATCCCGGTCGTCCGAGGCCCCGAGAGTGATGTCCTTGCGCGATTCGCACTCGCGGTGCAGACCCACGGCATTGAGCACGTCGTACGTATAACTGCGGACTGCCCCCTGGTCGATCCCGCACTGGTGATGGAGATCACGAATGCCCACCTACGCCTGGAGGCTGACTACACGTCAAACACGCTCTGCCGGACGTATCCGGATGGTTTGGATGTCGAAGTTGTCCGGGCAACCGCACTTCTCGAAGCCCATGACCAGGCAACGAATGACATGGAACGTGAGCATGTGACGCCATTCATCTACCGACGTCCTGAGCGGTTCCAGCTGGCAGCCGTCACCTCACCCCTGCGCGTCGGCCATCTCCGCTGGACGATCGACGTGCCCGAGGATCTGGAGCTGGTGAGGGAGATGGTCGGTCGGATGGGGACTGACCCCGAAGGGGCCGACTGGCAACGCTTTTTGGAGATGGACCCGGGGTATTCGAGGCCACCACCCCCGTTGCGATGCCTTCTCCCGTGTTCATGGCCCATCCCCCATCACGGCGTCTGGGAACCGCTTCCCGGATCCGTTGCCGACCGTCCCGATCCGGGGACCTGGTGGGGGCGGGCCCTATGGGAAGGGGGCACATGGGTGAACCCGACGGGCAGTGACTTCGTCCTGGCGTGGGAGCTCCGGACGGACGATGCGAGCGGCTGGGCGGCCGTCAGTTACTCCCAGGGCGTCGCCCGGGGGGTGTGGGGAGCAGCCAGCCCGGGCGTAGGGCAGAAGCTCCTCTCGTCACTCGGACCCGAGCTCGCCTCGAGATGTCTTCCTCAGTTGACGTCCACGGATAGAGGAACCACGTGATCCACGTTTCTTGTGCTCAACCACCGCGGTGATCCGCCCGGTCCTCGGCCGTTAGCCTTGAGGAGATGACCCAGCAGGGAACCACGAGGACGATCTCCATTGGATCCCGTCAGGTGGGGTTCGGCCACCCCGTCTACATCGTCGGGGAGCTCTCGGCGAACCACGGCGGTTCGAAAGACAACGCCCTTGCGGTCGTCGACGCCGTCGCGGAGGCCGGGGCTGATGCAGTCAAGTTTCAAACCTATCGACCCGAGTCGATGACGGTGGACGTGACCAATGCCACCACCCTTGTGGACGGCGGGCCGTGGTCGGGTCGAACTCTCTACGATCTCTATGCCGAGGGGATGACCCCGTGGGAATGGATCCCGGACCTCGCCGAGAGAGCTCACTCGCGGGGGATCCAATGGCTGAGTACCCCCTTCGATCCCTCGGCAGTCGAGTTCCTGGCCGAACAGGGAGCTCCGGCAATGAAAATCGCCTCATTCGAACTCACCGATTTGGAGCTGATTGCGTGCGCAGCAGGCGTCGGGGTACCTCTCATCATCTCGACCGGCATGGCCACAGTTGAAGAGATCGACGCGGCAGTCCGGGTGGCGACCGACACTGAGCGTGGTGACCTCATCTTATTGCGATGCAACAGCGCATATCCGGCCCCGATCGCTGAAATGGACCTCCGGACGATTCGCGACATGGAAGAGCGGTGGCGGGTGCCCATTGGTCTGTCAGACCACTCACGGGGATCAACCGCCGCTGTCGTCAGTGTCGGGCTCGGTGCGTGCCTCATCGAGAAGCACGTCACCCTGTCGAGAGACAATCCCACGCCAGACGCAGCTTTTTCCTTGGAGCCCGAGGAGTTCCGGCAGTATGTGGCAGCGGTACGAGAGGCCCAGTCGGCGCTCGGGGAAACCCGCTACGGGCCCTCGCCAGCCGAGAGATCCAGCCTCTCGTTTCGCCGGTCGGTGGTCGCCGTCCGGACGATGTCCAAGGACCAAGTGATTGGACCAGAGGACGTAGCCGTCTTGCGGCCGGGCCACGGCTTGTCACCCGAACACCTCCCGGAGGTGATCGGATCCATCGCCACCACGGAAATCCCCAGGGGGGCGCCGGTGACCCGGACGATGATCCGCCGGCCCGACTCGGCCCGATGAGCGGACCACTACAGGACCGACATGACCTCGTCCACAATGCGTTTGGCACCCAGCCCGTCGACCAGTTCCCGACCCACCTTCGACTGGTGCACGCGAACGGCGGGCCGACGGAACAGCTCCAGACAGCCGGCGACGCGTTCCACTGCTGAGTCGGGCGATCCAAGGTCGATCGCCGCTTGCGCCCCGCCCACGATCTCTGCAAGCCCGCGTTGGTTCTCCGCCGTCACCACGAACGCCGTGGGAACACCGAGATACAGCAACTCCCAGACGGTCGTACCCGCCCCGACGATTGCCGCATCCTGTTCGGCGAACACCTCTGCCGAGTCCTCTCGTGCGGGAAGATGGGTAATCATGGGGGACCCGCCCGTCCGCTCCGGGGCCCGAAACGGTCCATCAATCATGTTGATGGTCGAAAAGATCCCGGCGGCGGCAATCGAGGGAACGAGCAGCGAGGCCAGATCGGCGACGTCCGACCCCCCGAAGAAGAGCAGCAGACGCTCAAAAGCCGGGCCGCGGCGGCGCCGGCGTCGGGTGACGCTGGTCCGCAACGGCACAAAATCGGGCCCGCAGAGCGTGACCGTGACCAACTCGGCCGCAACGACCCGGTGACTCGGCACGACCAAGATATCGGCCGGATCGGAGAAATGATCGAAGTCACTCATGACGCACGTGAGCGATCCCCGATCTCCTATCCCCCGCAATTCGGCAGATGTGGTCTCGTAATCGTCAATGACAACGACGTCCCCGCTTGATACCGAGTCCATCCAGCCGAAGGAGTCTCGGGGTATCCAGCTGGGCCTCATATCGCCGAGCAGACCCTGCAATCCTGGAGACGGGGCGCCCCGGATCCAGATCATGCACTTCCAACCGCGCCGGGAGGCTTCCTCCAACACGGCGAGCGATCGCATGAGGTGACCCAATCCAGCCCCTGGTCCCGCCGCCACTCGGAGATGGAACGTCGGCACCGCTCAAGCCGGGGGGATTCGAGTTTGCCGTCGTATCATCATGAGATCATGGACGAACCACGGTTGATGGGCCAAGACGATGTGCCTGCGGCTGCCGATCTTCTGCTCCAGGCCTTCGAGACTGCCGCTGAGTTGAGCAGCCTCACCCGCAGGATTCGTCATGTACTCACCACAGACCCGATGGGATCGTGGGTCGTGGGCGAGTCCGGCCGAATCCACGGACTCGCGCAGACGGTTGTGAGGAAGCGCCTGTGGGTCCTTTCGGTCCTTGCCGTCGCACCCACCGCGCGGGGACGCGGGCTCGGACGGGGCCTGCTGGAGGCAGCTCTCGGGAGTCTGACCCCCGAGCATTCAGGTCTGATCATGAGTTCTGAGGATCCCTCGGCCATCCAGCTCTACTCGAATGCCGGATTTTACCTGCATCCTGCCATGATCGGTCGGGGCCGGGTCGCCAGGCCGGGGGGCCAGCACGCAATCGTTCGGCGGGGCGATCTGTCGGATCTTCCGTTTGTCGAGGCCGTCGATCCGCGGGGATCGGAGCGGACCACCGACATCTCCTTCTTGCTCTCTGAGGGCGGGCAACTCATTCTCGATGACCACGACGCCTTCGCCGTCCTCATGGGAAGTCGACTCGTGACGTTGGTGGCCAAGAGCACGTCGGCTGCTCAGCGGATACTGGAGGCGGCCACAGCTCAAACCACCACTGGGACGTTCCAGACCGGTTGGTTGACGGCGCAGGATCAATGGGCGATGCAGTGTCTGACCGCCGCCGGGGTCCCTCTGTGTCCGGCCGGCCCATTGATGACCATCGGGCACCCGATGCCGCCGGGCGTTCTCTTGCCGTCTGGAGCCCTGGGCTAGTCCGGCGTGCGGGCGGAGCGGGCAGTTCCCACGCGTCCCCGTCGCCCCAGCAACATCACGATTCCGCCCCCGACCGCCCAGAGACCCACCGTCGCGGCCAGCCGAAGCCCGAGGCCACTGATCTCGGCGCTACTCGTGGGATAGCGCCTCTCGGTCACTAAGAGCGCGGTGCCCAGCAGTGAACCAAGAAGAAGGACGCCGAGGATCCGGAGCAGCATCCCGACCCGCGGTCCGATGAGGCCCTGGTGACGGGCGGCCAGAGCCATCAGAAGCACCATCATCAGGCCCTGGATCGCCACGTCGTTCCACGCGATCCCGATGGCCCCCACTCCGAGGGCGAGCACGATCGCGTTCGCCACACCATTGAGAACAAGCCCGGCCACCCATACCCCGGCATGGAGTCTCTGCCGGCTCACGGTCTTCGAATCCAAGACGAGCGACGCCACAATCGGAGCGACAATCAGCGGCATCTCAAGGGCCAAGATCTCGAAGATCGGCACCGACGGAGCAAAGGCCGGGAGTGCAATGCGCACGAACCACGGGGCGATCGCCTGTCCCAGGGTCGCCAGGATCGCCGCCGCCATCACCAGCACCAGCGTCATCCGGTCCCCCTCCGGTATCCATCGCCATCGGTCGTTCCTCGCCATGTCCTGCCAAAATCCCGGCATGAACTGCTTGGCCGCGATGGTGACGGCGGCTACACCCAACGCCACCGGAGCGACTGCCAGTGAATACAATCCGAGGGCCTTTGAACCGAGGGCGATTGCCACCGACAATGGGCCGATCCAGCGGTATGCCCAGTACGTGACACTGTTCACGGCCAGGGGGTAGCCCTGTTTCGTGAGATGGCGGGCCGACTGCAGATCCCAGGTGAACCGGAGACCTGCCCGCCTCAGGCGCGGCAACAGGATCAGCACCGAGACGGTGCCGCCAACGAGAGCACCAAGAAACAGTCCTATCGGACCGATCAGCCGTACGGTGGCGATGGCGACCAATCCGCCGGCAACCGTACCAATCGCGGCGACGATCGTGGCGCGGGCAGTCCGGCCGTTGGCAATCTCGATCCCGCCGACGAATCCCGCGAGGCTGGACATTCCGACGATCAACGGCGCCAAGGCGAGGCCGACGACCGCCACGGAGTTCGTTGCCGCCAAGGCGCAGAACCCAAGCGCTATGCCTGGGACGACCGATACGAGGATGTCCACCGACACCCCGACATTGAGGTCATGTGCCGCCACATCGGTCTGACCGAGCCCCTGCTGGTGGATCGAGGAGCGAACTCCGGCACTGAACGCCCCAATCTGGACCAGGCCGGCAAGGGCGTAGGCGAGCAGGATCTCCTGGGCCTGGCCGTAGCCCTGGGGTCCAATCCACCTGGCGGCGACGAAGGCCACGAGCCCCGAGGTGAGACTCGCCGCAACCGTGAAAAGCGACGGGAGGGCGGTCCGATAGATACGCCCACTGTCGGAATAGAGGATTCCCGATACATACCGGTTACCCTCGAACGCATCGCCGCCCACGACCGGACTGATGATCGGGGGCTCCTCCGACGGCCCTTGGGTTCCCTCTGGACCCCCGACCGATTCAATCTCTGCGCACACGGTCCACGATCGAACCTAGTCGTGCCCGGGGTCGCAACCACTGTCGCAGAACTCGCGCCAAGTGCTCGACCCTCGGTTCAACGGACAGCTCCCCACGATACTCAGGCAGGGTCTGGTACCGGCGCACATCTATCGCCTCGTCCCGCAGCTGCCGACCGATGACGTCAAGGAGAAGGGCCCTAGTCGCATAGTCACTCGTGTGACCCCCGACGGGGCGCTCATCGAGATCGACACGCCCGCCGGCCAGCTGCCACCTGTCGACGAGGGGCATGACCTGCTCCCGATAGACCCCGACGTCATCTTTGCACACCTGAAGAAATAGGCGAGGAAGGGTTCTATCCCGCGGATACTCGGCGACCATCGTCTCAACGCGCCGCGTCACATGGCGACTCGCAATGGAGGTCGGATCGCCATCGGGGCATGCGAACGCCACTTCGGCGAAGCGATGACACTGGGTCGCCGCTATGTCAAGATCCACATGTGGGCCAATAGCGACGACGCCGCAGGCTCGTAGGTGGAGTCCGAGCGTCAGCGCACCAGTGGCTCCCATGGAGGACCCCACAGTAACGACATCCCCCGAGTCGATGTCGAGACGGTCCAGCTGCCCGCGCGCAATCTCGACGATCGCGCGTTCGATGAAGAGGTCCCCCGACTGGCCGGTGTAGTAGGTCCCATTTCCGAATGCCCCGAAGGCATCACAGAGGAACAGGTAGTTGTGGTTCTCGTCCGAACCGAGCATCTTCAGACGGTGGAAATACCCACCGAAGTCCTCCCGGTAGCGACGAGCTTCACCCCACTTTCCGAAGAACGCGCTGAGGTGAATCACGAGACTCGTGGCGCCCTGGTGGTCAACCGTGGCGAACTGGAACTTCCGCCCCTCTCGATCCACGTAGACGTGGAATTCAGCCCCGGTCATCCAGATGGCTGCTCCACCTGCACGAATTTAGTCCCAGGTGCGGGCCCTGGGAGCCGATACATCGGTCCTAACATGACAGGATGGCCGACGTGACGGACGAAGTCGTCCTTGCTGGGCTGCGGAGAGACGGCTATGTCCTGATTGCCCCGGTATTCCAATCTGCCGAGGTCGCCGAGATCCGCGGCCTCGTCCAGGACGCCGCAATGCAACTGGCTTCCCGCAATTTGATGACGACCGAAGACTCCGATATGGGAAGGGTCCAGATCAGCCGATGCGACCTCTTAAGCATCCCCCAACTTCGCGGGGTTCTGTTGGATCGTCGAATTGTTGGGCTTGCCGGGTCACTCCTCGGCGGTCGCCCGGTCTACTTCGGCGACAGCTCGTTCCGGATCGGGAACACCCGGTCCGGTTGGCACAAGGACAGCGCCAATCTGGAACGGCGGAGGGCTTCGGGTAGTGACCAGGACTACCGACTCATACGCATGGGGTTGTACCTGCAAGACCACACGTCTCACAGTGGAGGTCTCTCCGTCCGGCCTCGGTCGCACACTGCTAACCGCGAACCGCACCGTGGTGTGCTGATCGACTCAAGCGCTGGCGACATGGTCGCCTGGGATCTTCGGACGAGTCACTCCGGTGATTCCGTCCGGCTCAGGGGCCTCAGGCGAGTTGGCCTCCCCCTGAGAGTGCAGCGGGCTCTTCCTCGGCACCTCCGAGTACCCGAGGAGAAGGATCGGATGGCGCTGTTCATGACGTTCGGTGCACCGGGGCTGGACCTGGATCATTACATCGAATATCTGTCGACTCGTGACTACGCTGTCGACATGTGGTCGCACTCCGAGTTCAGCGCGGATGTCCTTTCGCAAGCGGAAGCGAGCGGCGTGACGGTGCTTAAGCCGATCCCGCAGTATGGACCGGAACTGACGGGCGGTTGATCGGTCGTCGGGAAACCCACCGATGAGTGGGCCGGCTCGCCACTTGGTGGTGGCGTCCACCGATTGGCTGCCTCCGCTCGGTCCGAACACCACACTTGTCGCAAACTCCGCCGCTGCGATGGCGCACTGCTCGGCGTCGGGGCACCGTGCAGCCTCGATCGACGACTTCGTGGACAGGCTGACGACCGTCCCCGACGCAGTTACCTACGGCAAATGGAAGATCGATTGGCTGCGACGTCTGGATGCCCAGTGCATCAGCGGTCGCGGTACGGCGCTGGTGGCTTCCCAAATCCTCCTGCCCACCCTCGACACATTTGTGATTCAGGCTCGCCTCCTGTGCCAATTGGTTGACATTATCGATCCGGATCAGGTGACCGTGAGCGGGGTGCCGGACCGCCAGCCACTGACGGAGCCGATGATCGCCGGCCTTCGGAACGGCCTCCTTGGCTTCCAATACTGGGCGACCGACCCCACCCTCGCCGAACTGCTCCTCCCCCTCATCGGGAAGGAGCGACATTTCGACGTTGACGTCACCCCAGGTCCCCGGCCTCCGGCCATGGCGCCCAACTCTGACCTCCGCGGCCGGCTCGGACCCCGTACTCGAATGGGTCGACTGGCCCGGATTCCACTGGCGAGGCTGCGTCAGGCGAGACTGGCCCGCCTTCTCGGTCATCGAGTACTCCCACCAAAGGCAACGGCAAGTCTGATGTGCTGGTCAAGCGGCTATGGGTTCGAGCGCGCCGCACGGGATGAGGCCGAGCTCGGACAGAGGGTCCTCCTCCTCGGCCGTGGAGACGCCACCGGCATCGTCGATCCTTCCAGGTGGGGTCTCGCTCGCGTTGCCGGTCGCACCGTACTGTCGACCCAGGCCGAGACCGCCACGCTCCCGGGTCTCGATGAACTCTTGACCGAGGTTGATGATTGGTGCCAGGTTCCCGCGGCCGGCGTCCTTCTCAAGGATCGAGTCAGCCGCTTCGCGTCTCTGACATGTCCCGAGATTGAACGGTTGGCGGACCAATTCGCTCCCCAACTCGTGAGAGCGCACGTGAGTCGAGTCATCGCCGCGAATCCGAGCTCGCCAGAGGAATTCGGGGTGTTGCTCGCATCATCTGAATCTGGGACAACCACCGTACTCGTCCAGCACGGCGATACCCCGATCTCATCGGAGCACTATTGCATGGTTGAGCCGCAGAACTTCGAAGAGATGTGCCTCTCGGATCCCACGCGGATCGACCTCGCTGATCAGGCTGCGAGCGTGGGCATCCACTCGCCGGCGTTGCACGTATCATCCCCGCGAATCCGCTCGCTCCCTTCGCGGCGTACCGGAGAGACCACGCGGACAATCCCTGTCGTCGCCTATGTACCGGTGGCCTTCTTCGGGGACTTCCAGTACTTCGGCGCCGGCCTGTTCGACGATGCGTGGTACTGCAGATGGCAGCTTCGGTTGCTGGATCGCTTCTTGAATGACGAGACCCACCACTTCTTGTGGAAGGAGTTGCCGCTGAGCCATTCACGTCCCTTGGATCCGATTGCCGCCAAGTTGTCGAGCCACCCGAATCCCGTCGTCCGCCTGGAGAGTCGACCGTTCCTCTCGATAGCCCACGAGGTGGACTTGTTTCTCACTGATTATCCCAGCACCGCCCTCTACGAGGCCGCCTACATCGGACTTCCGTGCCTGGGTGTCGCATTCGATCGTTTCGCCCGACTTCGACCCGGCGCGGCCCGGCTCTTCGGGGATTCGCTCCGTCCGTGCCGAGACGAGGATCAGGCCCTCGAGGCGATCGACGACTTCCTGACGTCGGGACCGCAGTCGCACATCGTTCCTCTCTTCGCGCGATAGGTGCGAGCCAGGACTAGACCGACTTCAACAATCCCGCGTACAGGTCGAGGTAGCGACGCACCAATACATCGGGCTCGAAGAGCTCATGGAACCGGATGTTCGCCGCCGCGGCCACCGCCGATCGTCGATCGGGGTCCTCAATGCACTGCACCAATGCCTTGGCAAGAGCACCGTCATCACCGGGCGGCACCAGATAGCCAGACACTCCATCTACCAGTTGCTCTGGTACGCCGCCGACGGCGGTCGCCACCACCGCGCACTCGGCCTCCATCGCCTCAACGATGCAGAGGGGGAAGTCCTCGTCCTCGATCGATGGCAAGACGAGGGCGTCGACGAGCTTCAGCAGCTCGCCGCAATGTGGGTATTCCCCGAGGAGCGTCACCGAGGCGCTCAGATCGAACTCTTCGATAAGGGCCTCGACCTTCGACCTCTCCGGTCCATCTCCGGCAAAGAGCACCGTCGGCAGCTGAAGGCCCTCCCTCCGCAGGCGATCGAGTGCTCTCAGCAGGACCGCGTGGCCCTTTCGTGCTTCCAGGCGGGCGATGACCAAGAGGATCGGTCCCCCACCAAGATCGATGCCGGCCCCGGGGCCAGCATCGGGTCGGGGGTTCTCGATGGCATTGGGTATCACCCGCAGCTGAGCGGATCCCAGGCGAAGGACTCCGCTCAAGGCTTCTCCCGCGGCACGCGAGCCGGTAATGAACATCGACGTGACGCCAACCGTCGCGCGGTCAAAGGGCCAGTCCAGCCATCGGGACGGATTCCGGTCATACGGCACGGCCAGATTGTGGACCGCATACACGATCACCGGAATGCGAGCACACTTCCCGGCGATTGCGGCAAGCGTGCACGTCCATGCCCCAGGGAAGCCGCCATTGTTGATGTGGAGCACATCAGGCTGAGTACGCCGAAAGAGCCGCCAGAGCTGCACGATCTCTGTGAGCGACCACGGGAGGCGCAAGGAGACGAAGAGCACACCTCTGACCAAGCGGAAGAGTGCGGGTGCCCGGTCCGAGCGCAGTCTCCGTTGCACCAATGGCAATCTCGGAACAGACATCCGTATCACCTCAGCCCGGGAGGCTTGATCAGCTTCGCCCAAGCGCCGAGTCACTGCCGCCGCGTAGGCCGGCCAAGTGCGAAATGTCACAAACGGGGTTGCCCCAGTTGCGGCAACCGCTTCGACAAGTTTGCAGAGCATGGTCTCACTGCCGCTGAAGACGTCATTGTCGGCGTAGAAATGGACACTCATCAGACCGTCGCGGCGATCATTGCCATTATCCCGACGGTGTACCCGTTCTCGTTCCTCGACGGTGGGACGGAGCGAGATGAGTGAGCCCAAAAGAAGGACCATGATCCCTTTTGCCGTGCGGCGTGCCCGATTGCGCCGCTTTCCCACCTCTCGCTTCATGGATCCGTCCAGACCAGGCCGGCCGGCCGACCGGCGAAACGGACCCCCTCTGATTTCCCCCGACCTCGGGATGGCCCGACAACCAAGGGCGAAGCCGCTCGTTGGCCGCATCGGTGCATCCCGTCCGAGCCGTCGTATGAACCGACCCCCGGGGGAACGGTGCGGCGAACTGAGCTCAAGTGATGTCTAGTCAGGACTGCATGTGAGGAGTCGACGCGGTACCGCGATGCCCCGGACCGTGGCGGCGTCGGGAGTCCGGCAATCGGTTGATGTGTCATTTGATCACACGGAGATCGAATCGGAGCTCGTCGAGTGGAATGAACTGACTGAGCCAGAGTTCGTACCGTTCCGGATGGTGGTTTGCGAGACGGGCCACGGGGCGGGCAACCCGTCCCCATGCTCCGGCGTATTTCGCTCCGTCGTTGAACGATACTCGCTCCACTCGGAGATCGATGTCCGCATAGCGATATTGGTCGTGGAACGGATGCCGACTGTCGAAGTACGACATCGACGCCACCGTGAAGAAATGGCGGTGGGTCGGATCGATGGCCGCCCACTTGGAACGAAAGAAGGGGACCTTCACGATCAAGAGGGCGCCTGGGCGGGCAATCCGAAAGAGTTCACGCATCGTGGCGGGCACATCCGCAAGGTGTTCAAGCACGTTGTCGAGCAGGATCTCATCGAACGAGTCGACACCGAAGGGGTATGGAGTCCGATCGAGATCAGCCAACACGTCCGCACCGACCACGGGGTTCCGATCGACGCCGATCGCCCCGGGGCGTTTGGTCCGTCCGCAACCGAGGTCCAAGAGCCGCGGCGTCGGCGATTCTGTCGACATGGCATTCCCCTCAGACGCTGAATCCGATCTGTCGTGTCCCGGGAGCGTAGGGCACGCCGACAACTCCCGCAGCCAATCGCCACCCATCCCGTTCGTTGAATCTGTTGGGACCAGGGTGTCGGCTAGCCAAACGGATGTCGCACCCTCCATCCCAACCGGATGACCAGGCGCTCCACTGCTGCCACCCACGCAGGGGGTCCGAGCTCCGTGTCGGACAACGCAACTCGGGCCCGAGTCAGATCTCCAATGTGGGGGCTCATGGCCAGATGCAGGACGCGGTCGGCGATCGCCGCGGCGACCGCCGGGCGGTGGCGGCCCCGCCTTAAAGCCGCCTGGAGGATGGCAAGGCTCGCGAGGTGCAGAGCCAGCCGATCCCGCCGCGACGCAGAAGCCGGGTCGATCCGTAGGGCGGTCAACTGGTTGGGAATGTGGGCGAAGCCACCGGCGTCGATGGACCGGACCCAGAGATCGAAATCTTCGGCGGCGAACCAATCCGCCCTCTCGTCGAATCCAAGCGCCCGGGCAACATCGCCCCGCATGACCACTGATGAGCAGACGATCAACTGGGCCCAGAGGATCTCGGTCAGCTGTAGCTCCCGAACCGGAGTTGACGTATCAACGGCGGGCCACCGCAGTTCACCCTCCACCTTGATGGCGCCGGTACTGCAGGCAACGGCACTTGGCAGCGCGTCCAACAGATCTACTTGACGGGCAAGCTTTTCGTCATGCCAGACGTCATCGTCATCGAGGAAGGCAATAAGGTCCTCGTGACTGGCCGCAAGGCCGAGGTTCCGGCGTCGGGCGATGTCATTCGAACCCAAGACAGGGACGTGGGCCAGCCGGGTGATCGGGAAGCTGTAATCGTCGGGGGCGTACTCGGGTGGTTCGCCCTCGTCGTGCACGACGATTGCCCGAATCGTCCCGTCGTAGCTCTGTCGGTCGATTGACTCAAGGGTGGTGACGATTTCGGGCCGCCGGCCACGGTGGGGAATGATCACCGCGACCGTCGTGTCATCCGAGCGCCGGCCCATCATGCGAGCCTACGTCCCCCAGGCCCTTTCCCCGGCTCAGAGGACCGGAGGGAACCCGACGCGGCCGGGGGCACCGTAATGTCTCGCGGATGGGCCTTGGCCACCACGGTACTCACCCCCCTGCGCCGCCTTCGGGCCTTCCGAGCCTTGCCGGAGCCTCCGCCTTGTGGAATGGCCGCTTCGGACTGGCGGCCAACGGACGCTGATGCGACTCCTGGTGGTGACCTTCGGCTTCCCCCCCGACATCGGTGGGGCTGAGACGTATCTCGGCTCGCTCACCGCCGAGCTGGCCCGGCGGGAACACCAGGTCACCGTCCTGGCACAGTGCCGGGGAAGGGATGAGCGGTCGGTAGAGCGCCTGACCGATCATCTGACCGTCCGGCGGGTGGAGCGATGGGCGTTTCTGTCAACCATTCGGAAGTTGACGGCGCTGGGGCCGGCTGAGCGCCCCGAGATCCTCCACCTCCATGCGTACACCCGTCCTTTCGTCTTGCAGTCGGTGCTCGGGGCACGGCGAACACCCATCGTTTTCTCCTTGCACGGCGGTCTCGCTGCGCCACCCTTCGGTCACACCAGGTTGGGGCATGCCGCCATGCGTCGTTTCGATCGGACGGTCATGCCCAGACTCCTGCCCCGAGTCAGCATGGTGATCGCGCTGAACCAGACCCAGCACAGGGTTCTCGTGGAGGGCTATGGGTTCGATCCGAAACGGATCGTCCTGCTCCCCAACATGCTGCCGCCGGACGCGTTCGAGGAGGGGGGAGGTGACCAGGGATCCTCCGGGCGCTTCGCCGTGCTCGCCCGGCTCTCGCCCGAGAAGCGGGCGCTGGACGTCGTCCGCGCCGTGGCCATGGACCACGCAATTCCCGGGGTCGACATCGCCGGACCCGATGGCCCACAGGCTCAGGCCATCCGGGACACCGCCGACCCGCTCGGCTCCCGGGTCCGGCTCCTCGGGCCCCTGACCGGAGCCGAACGTCTGGCGTTTCTCCGGTCGGCCCGTGCGGTGGTGGTCGCCTCGGAGTGGGAGGGTCAGTCGACCACTGCGCTGGAGGCCATCGCCCAAGGCACCCCGGTGGTCGCCTCGTCGACATCGACGGCTGGGATCCCCGCCGGTACCTACGTCGAATACCCCCTCGGCGACGTACGCGCCCTGGCGGGCCAGCTCCGATCGCTCGCCGACCCCGAGGTCTATGAACGCCTGCGCCGGGGGGTCAGCGGCGCCCGGGGTCAGCTGATGACCTTGGAGAACCACGTCGACCGCCTGCTCGAGATCTACGAGGAAGCGGCCGCCCCGGCCCGGTGAACGCAGACCCGGTGCGCCCTGACCCGGTGCGCGCTGAAACGTTGGGTCAGGTGGTGCGAGGTCCGAGCGCGAACTCGGCTGCTACCGGCGCCCAGCGCTCCTCGCCGTACCGGTCGCGCACCTCGAGGCGGGCGCGGTCGGCGGTCGAACGTGCTGACGCTGGATCTTCGATGAGCCCGACCACTGCCTGCGCGAAGGGCTCACCGAGAGCCGTCGCCCCGATCGGGAACTCAGGGTCGAACCCGGCGCGGGCCGAGGGGCTGATCACCAGGGGAACCCCGAGCCCGGCCGCGTCGAGCACCTTGTACTGGCTCCCCGTCGCCTCGGGAAGCGGCGCCACGGCAACCCGGGTCGCCCGGTAGAGGGCGACGGGGTCAGCGAATTCGACGACCAGCTCCGCCCCGAGATGCCGGGCCAGTCGCCGCACCTCGGTGGTGGGTCGGCGTCCGGCCACCCGCAGGGTCGTGCCGGGGCGCCGCTTCAGCACGGCCGGCCAAACCTGCTCGGCGAGCACCCGGAGGGCGGCCACGTTGGGAAGGTAGTCGAGCGTGCCGACGAAGAGGACGTCGCGCAGGTCGGGGCCGCCGCCCACGCCGCCTTCCTCGGGCCCTCGGACCGTGCGGCTCCGACCGGCTCGGGGCGCTTGGACCAGGTTGGGGAGCCAGCGGGCCCCGGCCGCCTCCGCCTCGGGCCACCCGGCGGCGACAACCTCGCAGTTGGCCGCCGACTCCGACAGGCGTCCCTCCACCCGTCCGAGCGCCTGGGCGAGGGCCAGCCAGGCCCACCGGGCCGGGGCCCGGGATTCGAGGGCGGACCGTTGCCGGTAGCTCGAGCTCATCAGGTCGATCAGGTCGAGCACGACCCGCGGGGCCAACCCGACTATCCGGCGGTCGAAAGCCCGCAGGGACGCCACCACGACCGCGTCGGGGGCGGCACGCTCCAGGGCCCGCAGTACCGGGAGCCCGGCCCAGGCCAAGGTCTCGGGGGCGGCGAGGCCTCGGGCCACATCGACGAGGTGGTCGAATCCGGGCCGGAGACGGCTGCCCTCGTCGAAGACCGGGAGGTCCACGGTCTCGATCCCCTGCGCCCCCAAGAGGTCGTGCCAGGCCCGGACCCGCCGGCTCATTCCCCCCGCCCGGGCCACTGCGTGGATGACGGCGACCCGTGGCACCGGCTCATCCTGCCAGAGGGTGCCCGACCAACCCCCGGACCGCTCCCCGCACTCGGGCTGGGCCGGGGATCTCCGCCGCCGCCGGGGCGATCGGCTGGGCAGGGCCCCGGGCCGCGCCCGGTAACGTGGTTGGCCTGCCCGGCAGCGACGCCGCTGCGGCAGCCACGGAGGAAGACCACGTGCCGGACACATCGAACGAGGCCAGCCCGACCCGGCTCACCCAGGAGACCTACGACCGCCTCCAGGCCGAACTCGAGGACCTGACCACCCGGGGCCGGGTCGAGATCGCCCAGCACATCGAGGCGGCGCGGGCACTCGGTGACCTCTCCGAGAATGGCGACTACCACGCGGCCAAGGACAGCCAGGGGAAGATGGAGTCCCGGATCCGCCAGCTCCAGGCCCTCCTCAAGACGGCCAAGGTGGTCGAGGACTCCGGTCCCGGGGACGGCACCGTTGACCACGGGAGCGTCGTGACCCTCCGCTACGAGGGGGACGACGAGGACGATGTCCAGGACTTCTTCGTGGGCTCGATCGAGGAGCGCCGGGGCGACATGCCGGTCGTCTCGCCGAGCGCCCCGCTCGGTCAGGCCCTGATCGGGCGTTCGGCCGGTGAGTCGATCGAGTACCGGGCCCCGGGCGGGACGCTGCGGGTCCAGATCGTCAAGGTCGGCGCTTGATGGCCAAGGCCGCACCCGGAGGACGCACACTTCCCGACAAGGTCTGGGACGCCCATGTCGTGCACTCGGCCGAGGGCGAACCCGACCTCCTCTTCATCGACCTCCACCTGGTGCACGAGGTCACCTCACCCCAGGCCTTCGACGGGCTCCGTCTCGCCGGCCGGGGCGTCCGACGCCCCGACCTCACCGTCGCCACGGCTGACCACAACGTCCCGACCCTGGACATCGACAAGCCGGTGGCCGACCCGATCTCGGCCAAACAGCTGCAGGTGCTCTCGGCGAATTGCGACGAGTTCGGGATCACCTGTTACCCCATGGGCCACCCCAATCAGGGCATCGTCCACATCATCGGGCCCGAGCTCGGCCTGACCCAGCCGGGCATGACCATGGTCTGCGGGGACAGCCACACCTCCACCCACGGGGCATTCGGTGCCCTGGCCTTTGGGATCGGCACCAGCGAAGTCGAGCACGTCCTGGCCACCCAGACGCTGCCCCAGCAGCGTCCGCTCACCCTGGGGGTCGAGATCGACGGCGAGCTTCCGGCTGGAGTGACGGCCAAGGACATGGTGCTCGCCGTCATCGGGCGCATCGGCACCGGCGGCGGGATTGGTCACGTCATCGAGTACCACGGCTCCACCATCCGCGCCCTGTCGATGGAAGGCCGGATGACGGTGTGCAACATGAGCATCGAGGGTGGAGCCCGGGCCGGCATGGTCGCCCCCGATGACACCACCTACGAGTACCTCGAGGATCGACCCCATGCGCCCCGCGGGGCGGCATGGGACGAGGCGGTGGAGTATTGGCGCACGCTGCCCTCCGACGAGGGCGCCCTCTACGACAAGGAGGTCCTCCTCCAGGCGGGCACCCTCGAGGCCCACGTCACCTGGGGGACCAACCCGGCTCAGGTGGCGCCGATCGGGGGCGCGGTCCCCGATCCCGACAGCTTCGACAGTGCCGAGGACCGCGACGCTGCTGCCCGTGCCCTCGAATACATGGGCCTGACCGCCGGCACGCCGCTTCGCGACGTGCAGGTCGACACCGTCTTCATCGGATCGTGCACCAATGGCCGGATCGAGGACCTCCGGGCGGCGGCGGCGGTGCTCGACGGACGGCACGTCCGGTCCGGCATGCGCGCCATGGTCGTCCCGGGCTCCCGACGAGTGCGGAACCAGGCCGAGGCTGAGGGGCTGGACAAGATCTTCGTGGCGGCTGGGTTCGAGTGGCGCGAGCCCGGATGCTCGATGTGCCTCGCCATGAACCCGGACAAGCTGGCACCTGGCGAACGGTGCGCGTCGACGTCCAATCGGAACTTCGAGGGACGCCAGGGTCGCGGTGGCCGGACCCATCTGGTCTCCCCGGCCGTGGCGGCGGCGACCGCGGTCGCCGGGGGGTTCGCCACCCCTGCCAACCTCGGGGAGGTCGCATCGTGAAGTCCGTCGTGGTGGTGACCGGGCGTGGCGTGCCCCTGGACCGCTCCGATGTCGACACCGACCAGATCATCCCGTCCGACTGGCTCAAGCGGGTGGAAAGGACCGGGTTCGGGGCCGGTCTGTTCTCGGAGTGGCGCGACGACCGGGACTTCGTGCTCAACGACGCTCGCTACGCCGGGGCCACCGTGCTGGTTGCGGGCCACAACTTCGGTACCGGGTCCTCCCGGGAGCACGCCGTGTGGGCGCTCCAGGACTTCGGGTTCGAAGCGGTGGTCTCACCTCGCTTCGGCGACATCTTCCGCAACAACTGCACCAAGGCGGGCCTGCTCCCGGTACAGGTCCTTCCGGGCGTGGAGCGGCGCCTGATGGAAGCCATCGAGGCCGACCCGTCGCTCGAGATCACCATCGACGTGGCCCGGGGCGTCCTCGAGGCGCCGGCGGCGGGCATCACGGCTGAGTTCCCCCTCGACGAGTTCACCCGCGACCGTCTCCTCAACGGCTGGGACGACATCGGGCTCTCCCTGCGCCACGAGGCCGACATCACCGCGTACGAGGCCCGCCGCCCGGACTGGCTCCCGGCGGCCCGCTGACTCGGGCCGCCCGGTGGCACTCCCGACCCCCCGAGCGCGGGTGCTGACCCTGCGGCCGATGACCATCGCTGACGTCCCGGGTGCGGCCGACGTGTGGCACGACGCCTTCTGGGCCCTGCGGGCCCGGCTCGGTCTCCCCGCCCGGGCCCGCACGGTCTCCGACGACCAGCGGCTCGAGCGCCGCCTCACGTTCCTCCTGGCGTCTGACCCCGACGGTTCCTGGGTCGCAGAGGAGTCCGGTCGGATCACCGGGCTGGCGCAGGCCTTCATCCGCGACAGGATCTGGGTCCTCTCCCTGCTGGGGGTGTCCCCCGACCGCCAGGGCCGGGGAACCGCCCGGGGCCTCCTGGACCGGGCCCTCGACTACGGCACCCCGGGCAGTCCGGGCATGATCCAGGCATCGGCCGATCCCCGGGCCATGGCCCTCTACGCCGGAGCGGGCTTCAACCTCCACCCGGCCGTGGCCGCCTGGGGCCCGGTGCGCGGCCCCTTCGAGGCGCCCGAGGACGTGCGGCTCGGGGACCCGTCGGACCTCGACCTGGTGGCCGCCGTCGACCGCGAGCTCAAGGACGCCACCCGCACCGACGTCCTGGGCTTTCTCCTCTCCTTGGACGACCACCGGCTGCTGGTGGACGGCACCACCGGCTACGCCATCGTCAAGGACGACCAGGTGGTGACCATGGGTGCCCTCGACGAGCGGTCGGCCTCCCGGCTGCTCGGTGCAGCCCTGGCCGGGGTCCGGCCGGGCGGCTCCTTCCAGATGAACTGGGTCACCTCCAACCAGCAGTGGGCGGTGCGCGACCTGGTGGCGGCCGGGGTGGCCCTCCACCCCTACGGGCCGGTCATGCTGCGCGGCATGCTCGGCCCGCCCTCCCCCTACATCCCGAGCGGGGCCCTGGGCTGACCTCCGAACCGGCCCTTGGCCTCAGACCCAGCGGTACTTCGTCCAGCCCGTTACCGGGGCCGCCCCCAGCGCGCCGTAGAAGTCGATGGCCCGCTGGTTCCAGTCGAGCACTTCCCACTCGACCCGGCCCCCGGTCTGCGAGCGCAGGTGGCCGAGCAGGGCCTTGCCGTAGCCCCTCTTGCGGTAGGGCTCTCGGACGAAGAGGTCCTCCAGCCAGATGCCGGTGCGCCCGAGGAAGGTGGAGAAGCTCGGGAACCACAGGGCCATCCCGGCCACCGAACCCCCCTCGTCGTCGACCACCAGGGCGACCCGGACCACGGCGTCCGGACCGAACAGGTCGCGTCGCAAGTCGTCGGTGGTGCACACCACGTGGCCGGCCAGTTCCTCGAACTCGGCCAGCTCGGTGATGAGGGCCAGGATCTCGTCGACGTCGTCCTCGGTGGCCTCCCGGACACTCACCGGGTGGCCCGCCCCGCCCGGTTGGCCGCCGAGACCACCGCGCTGAGCGAGGCGTCGAGGATCGAGGCGTCCATACCCACCCCCCACCAGGTGGAGCCGTCGGGTCCCTCGGCCTCGACGTAGGCCACGGCCGAGGCGCCCGACCCCGCCGTCAGGGCGTGCTCGGAGTAGTCCTTCACCTCGAAGGCCACCCCGAGCTCGGCCCGCAGGCCGGCCACCAGGGCGTCGATCGGGCCGTTGCCCCCAGACTGCACCGTGCGGTGCTGGCCGTCGACCAGCAGCTGGGCGGTCACCGTGGTGCGGCCACCCCCGGTCGTCACCTCACTCCCGATCAGGCGGATGCCGGCGTCCTCGGGCAGGTAGGTGTCGCTGAACACCTGCCACATCTCGGCCGGGGCGATCACCGTCCCGCTGCGCTCGGTCACCGCCTGGACCTGCTTGGAGAATTCCATCTGCAGTCGCCGGGGCAGGTCCAGGCCGTGCTCGGCGTCCATCACATAGGCCACGCCACCCTTGCCGGACTGGCTGTTCACCTGGATGATCGCCTCGTAGGTCCGCCCGGTGTGCTTGGGGTCGATCGGCAGGTACGGGACCTCCCACTGTTCGTAGTCGTCCCCGATCGCCCCCATGCCCTTCTTGATGGCGTCCTGGTGCGAGCCGCTGAAGGCGGTGTAGACGAGATCACCGGCGTAGGGGTGGCGGGGGTGGATCGGCATCCGGGTGGCGTACTCGGCCACCCGGCGGACCCGCTCGATGTCGCCGAAGTCGAGCCCGGGGTCGATGCCCTGGGAGAACAGGTTCATGGCCAGGGTCACCACGTCCACGTTGCCGGTCCGCTCCCCGTTGCCGAACAGCGTCCCCTCCACCCGGTCGGCCCCGGCCAGGACGGCCAGCTCGGCCGCCGCCACCGCGGTGCCCCGGTCGTTGTGAGGGTGGAGGCTGAGGACCACCGACTCACGGTTTGAGATAGTGCGGCTGCACCACTCGATCACGTCGGCATAGACGTTGGGTGTGTACATCTCGACGGTGGCCGGGAGGTTGATGATGATCGGCCGCTCGGGCGTGGGCTCGATCACCTCCATGACCGCCTCACAGATCTCGACGGCGAACTCGGGCTCGGTGCCGGTGAAGCTCTCGGGCGAGTACTCGTAGCGGACCTCGGTGCCGGCAAGGCGGTCCTCGAACTTGCGGCAGAGCCGGGCCGCGTTGACGGCGATCTCGATGATCCCGGCCTTGTCGAGGCCGAAGACCACCCGGCGCTGCAGCTCGGAGGTCGAGTTGTAGAAATGTACGATGGCCCGACGGGCCCCCACCAGGGATTCGTAGGTCCGCTCGATCAGCTCCTCGCGGCACTGGACCAGCACCTGGATCTCGACGTCGTCGGGGATCAGGCCCTCCTCGATGATCTGGCGCTGGAAGTCGAAGTCGGTCTGGGAGGCCGACGGGAAGCCGACCTCGATCTCCTTGAACCCCACCTTGACCAGGGTGTCGAAGAGCCTGAGCTTGCGCTCGGCGTCCATCGGGTCGATGAGGGCCTGGTTCCCGTCGCGCAGGTCGACGCTGGCCCACCGGGGGGCCCGGTCGAACTCACGGTCGGGCCAGGTGCGGTCGGCCAACTTGAGGGGGATGTGGGACCGGTAGCGCTGGAACGGCATCGGCGACGGGTCACAGGGCAGGGCCGGTCGGCCCGTCCGGGCCTCGTCCCTGTCGGCTTCCGTGTGTTCTCCGCTCATGGCTCCAACTCCTTCTCCGGTCCCCCGTGCCCTCGGCGGCACCCGTGTCGGCCCAACAAAAAACCTCCTGGCCGAGAGGCGCAGGAGGTTGCGGGCGAACGCGATGTGGCGTTCGCCGTCAGGTCAGCAGCAGGTCCGTGGTCGGTGCTCCGTACATCGCCCAACCATGGTGCCAGGGGGCCGCCGGCCCGTCAAGGGAGCCCCACGTCCGCCCCACCCCCCGCCGGTCCGGGCGGGGCCGCCAGCGCGCACCGTTCTTCCTGGTGGGAGGCTCGGGCGGCGCTGCGCCAGGAGAGCGCCACCACCAGGGCGCTGCCCCCGACCACGACCAGGGGCCACCGCCACTCCCCGCCCGGGCCGAGTTGGGCGTAGACCGTGACCCCGGCGGCCAGCAGGCAGGCGGTGACGAACCACCCCCGGCGTCCCACCGCGGCGGCCACCAGGCCGACGGCCAGCGGGGCGAACACGTAGTAGGAGACGAGGACCGGGTCGACCACGCAGCGGAGCAGGAGCGCGCACGACACGACGGCCACGACAATGGCCAGCGGCGGGCGGCGACGGCAGACCACCCAACAGAGGGCGAGGGCGGCGACGGTGCCGACGGAGCGCATCGGGGCACCGGACACCCAGTCCCCGCCCAGGTGGGGCGCCAGATGGGCCACCGGGGTCGGGTGGTCACGGAACAGGGGTTCGGGCTGGAGGTGCAGGACACGGTAGGTCTTGCTCCAGGCGGCCACCAACGGCCCCACCAGGACCACGGCCGGGGGCAGTGCCATCCGCACGACGAGCCCGATCCAGCGCCGGGTGGGCGCCAGCGCGAAGGCGACACCCACCACGGCCAGCGCGATCGGCTGACAGGCAATGGCCAGGCCCAGGAGCCACCCGCAGCGACCCCAGCGCCCGTCAACGGCATCGAGCACACCGAAGAGCACCAGGGCCACGGCGACCGGGTACTCGGGGTGCCCGTACCAGAACGCCACATTGGAGAGCACGACGACCTCGGCGGCCACCAGCGCCCACCGGCGACCGGGCCCGACCCCGAGGCGGACGGCCACGGCGTCGGCGGCGAAGAGCACCGACGTCGAGAGGAGCAGGATCCAGGGCTCGAGCACCAGCCATGCGGTGGGCTCCTGGAGGATCGGGCCGCCCACCGACAGGTGAAGGGCCTGGGAGAGGGCGACGGCCGGGGCCAAGAGCACCAGCGGCCCGGGGAGCCCCACCAGCCCCGAGCCGGCCGAGTAGACCTGAGTGAGGTGGCCCCCGAGGGCCTGGTCGGTCACGGCGTAGCTCCGCCACACGTCGATGGCCCCGGCCCACCCCTGGGTCTGGTGGACGAGCGGATTCCACTCGATCCCGAGGTTCATGCCGAGCACCAGCACGGCCGCCGTGCCGGCCAGGGGGATCACATGACGCCCCGACCATCCCCGGACCCCCTCAGTCATGGCGACCGCTCGCTCCTCTCGGGTGCTTCCGGGGGCAATTGTGCCCACCCGGCCATCGTGCTCGGCGGATCCGTCCCCCGGCCGCCGCCCCCGACCCCGGCTACGGTGGCCCGATGGGCCGACTGCTGCGAGTCCTGGTCGGGCTGGGTGCCCTGGCCGGCGTGGCGATCGTCACCCGACGGCTGCTGGCCGAGCGGGCGCCCAACCACGGCCTGAACGGCTCGGGTCCGAGGCTCGGCAGTTTCGACACCTGGCCCCCGGTGCCCAAGAAGGCCGCAGCCGACTGACGATGACCGGCGGGCCCGGTGGGACGGGCCCGCTCAGAGACTGATCCGGTGCAGGTCGAGGATGCCCTCGTCGGCCCGGAGGCGGTTCAGGGCCTCGTCGGGGGCCGGTCGGTCACAGGTCAGCACCATCAGGGCGGTGCCGGCCTTGCGGCTCGGACCCACGGCCATGGACGAGATCGAGATGCCGGCGTCGCCCAGCACCACCCCCACCACCCCGATCATCCCGGGCCGGTCGTCGTTGCGGACGACCAACATGTGCGCCGACGGGGGCACCTCCACGGAGTGGTCGTCGACCATGACCACCCGGGGCTCGACCCGGACCCCGGCCCCGGTCAGGGTCCCGGCCACGGCGTGGGAGCCCGAGCGCAGGGTGATCAGGCTCTTGTAGTCGTGCGAGGTGATGGTCGAGGTCTCGCGCACCTCCAGGCCCCGCTGCTCGGCCAACTGGGGGGCGTTGACGTAGGAGACCGGCTCCTCGGTCGAGCTGGCGAAAAGGCCCTTGAGGGCCGAGAGGGTGAGGATGCCGGTGCCGGTCCCGGCCAGGTCGCCCTGGTACTCGATCTCGAGGCGGTCCGGCAGCCCGTCGTGGAGGCCGCCGAAGAAGCGGCCCAGCTGCTCGGCCAGTGGCATGAACGGCCGGACGGTCTCGGAGACGTCGGTGGCCGCCACATTGACTGCGTAGGGGACAAAGTCCCCGGCCAGGGCGAGCAGCACCTGCTCGGCGATCGTGACCCCGGCCTTGTCCTGGGCCTCGGCCGTCGAGGCCCCCAGGTGGGGGCTCACGACCACCGAGTCCAGCTCGAAGAGGGGCGACTCGGTGGTCGGCTCCTTGGCGAACACGTCGAGCCCGGCCCCCTGCACGTTGCCGGATCCGATGGCCTCGGCCAGCGCCTCTTCGTCCACGATCCCACCCCGCCCGGCGTTGATCAGGCGCAGGCCGGGCTTCGCCTTGGCCAGGATGTCCCGTCCGATCAGCCCGACCGTCTCGGGGGTCTTCACGGCGTGGATGGTGACGAAATCGGACTCGGCCACCAGCTCTTCGAGGGTCCGCAACTCGACGCTCATGTGCCGGGCCCGCTCAGGCGATACATAGGGGTCATAGGCGACGAGGCGCATCCCGAAGGCGAGCGCCCGCTGGGCCACCAGGGCGCCGATGCGCCCGAGACCGACGATGCCGAGCGTCTTGCCGTGCAGCTCGACCCCCTCCCACTTGGAGCGCTCCCACTTGCCCGCCACCAGTGCGGCATGCGCCTGGGGGATGTTGCGGGCCTGGGCCAGCATGAGGGCCATGGCCTGCTCGGCCGCCGAGAGGATGTTGGACTGGGGGGCGTTGACCACCATCACCCCACGGTCGGTGGCCGCGGCGACGTCGACGTTGTCCAGGCCGATGCCGGCCCGGCCCACCACGATGAGGTCGCCGGCGGCCGCCAGCAGACCGGCCGTGACCTGGGTGGCCGAGCGGATGATGAGGGCCTGGGCCCCCCCGATGGCGTTCACCAGCTCGTCGGGGCTGAGGCCCTCTTTGACGTCGACGTCGTGGCCGGCGTCCGCCAGCTGATCGAGCCCCCGTTGGGCGATCTTCTCGGTTACCAGCACCCGTGCCACAGGCCTGTTCCTCCATCTCCTGCCGATGTGCCCTGCTGATGTGCCCTGCTGATGTGCCCCCGCTGATGGCCGGCTGGCGCCGTGCTAGTCGCTCGACGCCTCGGCGAACAACTTGGCCAGCCGGGAGACCCCTTCGGCCAGGTCCTCGTCACCGAGGGCGTAGGACATTCGGAAGTACCCCGGCGCACCGAAGGCCTCACCCGGGACCACGGCCACCTTGGCCTCGGTGATGCAGAGCTCAGCCAGCTCGGCGCTGCTGGTCGGACGCGCCCCCCGCAGTTCGCGGCCGAGCAGCCCCTTGACCGAGGGGAAGGCGTAGAAGGCCCCCTCCGGCTCGATGCACTCGACGCCGGAGATCTCGTTGAGCATCCGGTGGATGGTGCGGCGGCGGCGGTCGAACGCCTCGCGCATCGTGGCCACCGCGCTCAGGTCGCCCGATACTCCGGCCAGGGCCGCGTGCTGGGAGACGTTGGCCACATTGGAGGTCTCGTGGGATTGGATGTTGGTGGCCGCGGTGACGGCGTCGGCTGGCCCGATCAGCCACCCGACCCGCCAACCGGTCATGGCGTAGGTCTTGGCCACCCCGTTGGCCACCAGGCAACGGTCGGCCAGCTCGGGCACCAGAACCGGCATCGAGTGGTGCTCCACCCCGCCGTAGACGAGGTGCTCGTAGATCTCGTCGGTCAGCACCCAGATCCCCCGCTCGACCGCCCAGCGTCCGATGGCCTCGATCTCGGGGCGGGCATAGACGGCCCCGGTCGGGTTGGAGGGTGACACGAACAGCAGCGCCTTGGTGCGCGCGGTCAGGGCCCGCTCGAGGTCGTCGACCGAGACCCGGAAGCCGGTGGTCTCGTCCGCCGACACCACCACCGGTACCCCACCGGCCAGGGCGATCGACTCGGGATAGGTGGTCCAGTAGGGGGCCGGGACCAGGATCTCGTCGCCCGGGTCGCACAGGACGGCGAAGGCGTTGGCCACCGCCTGCTTGGCGCCGTTGGTCACCAGCACCTGGGAGGCGGTGACCTCGTAGCCCGAGTCGCGCCTGGTCTTGACCGCGATGGCCTCGCGGAGGGCCGGGAGGCCGCCGATCGGCGTGTAGTGGTGGTACGCGGGCATGCGGCAGGCCTCGATCGCCGCCTCGACGATGTGGGCGGGCGTCGGAAAATCGGGCTCGCCCGCCCCGAAGCCGATCACGTGCTCCCCCGCCGCCTGCAGCGCCTTGGCCTTGGCGTCGACGGCCAGGGTCGCCGACGGCGAGACGGCGGCGGCCCGGGCCGAGATCCGTCGCTTGGGGGTGCCGTTTTCCGGGGGGGAGGCCACGAATGCCATTATTCACTACGTGACCGAGACCCCTGACATCCGCATCCCGGCCGACCTGCTGCCCTCCGACGGCCGCTTCGGGTCCGGGCCCTCCAAGGTCCGTCCGGACCAGGTGGCCGGGCTGCTCAGCGTGTCCGACACCTACCTCGGCACCAGCCACCGCCAGAAGCCGGTCAGGTCGGTCGTGGGCCGGGTCCGGGCGGGGCTGGCCCAGCTGTTCAGCCTGCCCGAGGGCTACGAGGTGCTCCTCGGCAACGGGGGGACCACCTGCTTCTGGGATGCCGCCACCTTCGGTCTGATCACCGAGCAGAGCCAGCACCTGAGCTTCGGCGAGTTCTCCTCCAAGTTCGCCGCCGCCGCCCAGGCCGCCCCCCACCTGAAGGACCCCCAGATCATCGCGTCCGAGCCGGGCACCCACCCCCGGCCCGCCGCCGACGGTGGGATCGACCTCTACGCCCTGACCCACAACGAGACCTCGACCGGGGTCGCCATGGAGATCCGGCGTCCGGCCGGGGCCGCCTCCCCGGCCGACGGGGGTGGGCTGGTGGCGGTCGACGCCACCTCGGGGGCCGGGGGCCTGCGGGTCGACCCCACCCAGTTCGACGCCTACTACCTGGCCCCCCAGAAATGCTTCGCCGCCGACGGCGGCCTCTGGCTGGCCCTCTGCTCCCCCGACGCCGTCGAGCGCATCGAGCAGCTCCACGCCTCGGGGCGCTGGGTCCCGGCCTTCTTGGACCTCCACATCGCCCTCGAGAACTCCCGGCTGGACCAGACCTACAACACGCCGGCCCTGGCCACCCTGTTCATGTTGGCCGAGCAGATCGACTGGATGCTGGCCGGTGGGGGCCTGGAATGGACGACGGGGCGGTGCGACCGCTCGGCCGAGATCCTCTACACCTGGGCTGAGCAGTCGGGGTTCGCCCGGCCCTTCGTGGCCGAGCCGGCCCAGCGCAGCCACGTGGTCGGCACCATCGACTTCGTCGACGCGGTCGACGCCGCCGTCATCGCCGCCGTGCTCCGGGCCAACGGAGTCGTCGACACCGAGCCCTACCGCAAGCTAGGCCGCAATCAGCTGCGTATCGCCATGTTCCCGGCAATCGACCCCGAGGACATCGCTGCTCTGTGCGGCTGCATCAATCACGTCGTGGGTGCGCTCGCCAGTTGACCGGGATCTTGCCGGTCTGCCGGACTGGCGGCGGATCGCCACGCCCCCGGCGCCTCTTCGCCCGAGGTCGACCCGGGGAAAGCGATCGCGAGCAGCCCCGCTTGGCCGACGATCAGCACTGACCAGTAGGCCCACGAGCCGAAGACATCGGCCGACACGAGGGTGACGAGGGCGGCTGCGTAACCCAGCACCCCGACGGCGCGGAACCACCGGCCCCCGGAAACCGAGGGGAGCGAGAAGATAAGGAAAGGGAAGACGTAATAGGGATAGACGAGCGATTCAGACGTGCACCGGAGGGCGAGGACCACGGCGACCGCCCACGTCAGCGCCCGCACGTCGGCGCGACGTCTCACCCACCGAGCGAGGGGGAAGGCGAGGACGACGGCGAGCCCCAACGCGACGTCCCGGGGCCATCCGGGGTTGACCATCACCCGATTCGGATGGGGCACCAGAGCCAGCAGGGGGGTCCGGTGGTGAGGGTCGATGCGCCAGCTCTCGCTCTGAACGAGCACGGCGTGGAGAGTGTCGCGGGGGTCCCCCACGAGCGGAAGGGCCACCGCCACCAGGGGTGGGATACACGTCCGCACCAAGGTGGTGACCCATCGGCGCTGAGCGAGCACAAGCACAAGGGGAACCGCCAGCAGCACCACGGGCTGACAGGCGACGCCGAACCCCAACAGCCAGCCGGCTGAGCCCCACCGTCGATCTTGCGCCCGGACCACGGCGCCGGCGAGGAAGCCCGAGGCGACGGCGTACTCGGGGTGGCCCCAGTACGCCGCACTCCAGGCGATAAGCACCGTGACCGCCGACAGGACGGCGACCCGTCGGGGCCCCGTGAGTTGACAACGCCGGACCAAGGCGTCAAACGGGAACAGGGCGGCGAAGGCGGCCGCGAGGGCCAACGGTACGACCAGATACCAAATGCTCCCCACCGGGTGGACCCCGGAGCCAAGGACCGCCGCATGGAGGGGAGCCCCCTCCCCCGGAGCCGAAAGACCCACGTGCTGTCCCAGCAGCACGATCGCAACGAGCAGCATTTGAAAGCCCGGAAGTCCGACCAGCGTGGCACCGTCGCCCGAGTAGAGACGGAGGAGCCCCGAATGACGGCCCTGCCACCAGGCGTTCTGGATCGACCTGATGAGGTCGTTCTGCACGAACCAGCCGGGATGGCTCACGGGAGCGGACAGCCAACTCCACAGAAGCACCAGTGACGAGACGGCGAGGCCGATGGTGAACAGGGCGACCGGTGCCCACCATGTCCACCGTGCCCGGGCCGCCACGGGGGTCCCGCCGGCAGGTTCGACCGGGCCCGGGGCCGGCCCGATCACTCCCCCGGTGGCGGTCACCACAACGTCCGCTCCCTCGGCGCACGGTCGAGGTTGGAATCGAGGGTTGGTCGCGAGGGGGACGGAGGCGGCCCAAGGCCGAGGTACCTCGGCCGGGGGTGCCCGGGTCCTCGAGGCGAGGGCACGGGCCCATTATCCACCCCGATCGACACTCCTCAGTGCACCCGAGGTGTGGCCTCGACAGACGACTCGGTTCGGACCTCGGAGCCGACGGGATCCCCGGTCGACCGACCGGCCCGCCACAGGGGGCTTGCCGCGATGGCCACCCCACTGATGGCGACCAGGGCCTGGATTTCGACGGGGTAGCGCCCGAGGGGCGTGAAGAGGACGACCGGCCTCGGGACCAGATAGAACGCCCCGACGATCCAGGCGACCGTGCTCGGCCGGATCCTCCCGGCACAGCAGTCCAGAGCCCAGAGCGCGACCGCCGTCCCAACGAGGTAGTAGTCGAAGAGCACGACCTCGAAGACGAGCCGCAGAGCCAGCGAAACGGCCACCAGGGAGAGCAACGGGACCGTGTCGAACAGCCGGTCACCGAGGCGGCGCCGGGCGCTGAGCGCGACCAGGACGATGAGAAGAATCGGGAGACCCCGGGATAAGGCCGTAAGGGGGAGGCCCGACAGACCCAGCAGATCGAGCGTGGTGCCGGTCCTCTTCGGGGTGGCCCCGGCCCCGATCATCGCACTGGCGGCACCGCTCCCCGAGAGGGCCAGAATCGGGACGGCGATCACGGCGGCGGCCCCCACCGTGGCCCCGACGAACCGCGCCCACCCTCGGCGGGGGGCGGCGATCACGACCGGGATCAGCACGAGCAGCGCGTACTGTTTCGTCATCAGGGCCACACCGAACAACGCTCCGCCGAGCATCCACCGCTCCCGACGCAGGGCGGCCAGGCCGCCGAGGAGCACCCCCAGCACCAGCAGGTCCTCGGGGTGAAAGTAACCCGTCAATGTCACCGCCACCTGGGGAATGAGTGCGAGAAGGACCACGCTCATCGCCTCCCAGCCGCTGCGGCCCCTCCCCGAAGCCCGGAGGAGCGCCACGAATCCGGCCAGGAGAGACGCCCAACCGACCATCCCCGCCCACAAGATGCGCTGGTCCGTCCACCGGAAGGTCCAGAGCTCGATCGCGGTTCCCATGTTGCGGCATCCCGCCGTCGTGTGGGGAAACGGACGCCGCGAGCCCGAGCCGACCACCGCGCCGTAGCCGGCGGCGATCAGTGGGTAGACCGGCGACGCCTGGGTGTCAAAGCCGGGCGGGTAGGCGCATTGGGGGATGCCCTCGAGGTAGGCGAACGCCGGAACGTCATCTAAATGTGAGTCACCACCGTAGAAGCCGCCGAAAAGGTGGAACATTCCGATGAAGATTGCGGTGGCGACGAGCCAGGCGCCCGCGCTGGCCAACGGCCCGAGCGGACGGTGGAGGTACCTGCGAAGCGTCGGAGGCATCCGCGGCGAGCGGTCGGCTCAGCCGCCCGAGGCTTCCTGGACCTTCTGCTTGCCCGCGGAGATGAACGGCATCATCGAGCGAAGCTCGGCCCCGACCTTCTCGATCTGATGCTGCTTGCCCTGCTCCCGCAGCTCTATGAACCGCTTGCGGCCGGATCGGTTCTCCTCGATCCACTCCTCGGCGAACGAGCCGTCGCGGATCTGGTCCAGGATCCGCTGCATCTCGCTGCGCACGTGCTGGTCGATGACCCGGGGGCCCCGGGTCAGGTCCCCGTACTCGGCGGTGTCCGAGATCGAGTAGCGCATGCCGGCGATCCCCTGCTCGTACATGAGGTCGACGATCAGCTTCAGTTCGTGCAGGCACTCGAAATAGGCAGACTCGGGCTGGTAGCCGGCGGCGACCAGGGTCTCGAAGCCGGCGGTGACCAGCGAGGTCAGGCCCCCGCAGAGCACAACCTGCTCCCCAAACAGGTCGGTCTCGGTCTCCTCGGCGAAGGTCGTATCAAGGACGCCGGCCCGAGTGGCCCCGATGCCGTGGGCATAGGACAGGGCGAGTTCGCGGGCTTTGCCGGTGGCGTCCTGGTGGACGGCGATGAGCGAGGGCACCCCACCCCCCTCGGTATAGGTGCGCCGGACCAGGTGGCCGGGGCTCTTGGGGGCGACCATGGCCACGTCGACCCCCTCGGGGGGGACGATCTGGCCGAAGCGGATGTTGAAACCGTGGGCGAACATGAGGGCGTCGCCCTGGGTCAGGTGCGGTGCCACCTCGGCGTCGTAGACCGACTTCTGTTCGGTGTCGGGCAGGAGGATCATGATGACGTCGGCCTCCTGGGACGCATGGGCCACCGAGGTCACCCGTAGTCCGGCCTCTTCGGCCTTGGGTGCCGAGCCCGAGCCCGGCCGAAGGCCGACCCGGACGTCGACCCCGGACTCGGACAGGTTGAGGGCGTGGGCGTGCCCCTGGGAGCCGTAGCCCAAGATGGCGACCTTGCGCCCCTGGATCAGGCTCGGGTCGGCGTCCTTCTCGTAGTACAGCGTGGCCATGGTCTCTCTTCTCCCTGGTCGGTCGTTCAGCCGGCCGCGCCGGCGATGGGTCGGGATCGGGTGGGCTGGCGCTCAAGCTTAGGCAGGGCGACACGCCCGGTCCGCTGGAGCTCGATCACCTCGTAGTTCTCGAGCAGCCCTTCGAAGTCGTCGATCTTCTCGGGCCGGCCGGCGAGCATCACCGTCAGCTGGTCACCACCCACGTTGACCACCTCGCCGCCAAAGACCCCGACGAGCTGGATGACCTGCGAGCGCTCGGTCGGGCCGACGGCCACGGTGGCCAGCAGGAGCTCGCCCTCAATGGCCTCGGAGGGGGCCAGCTGGGATATCGAGACCACGTTGATCAGCTTGTCGAGCTGTTGGACCACCTGCTCGAGCGGTGCCGACTCGACGTCGACCACGATGGTGATGCGGCTGAAGCGCTCGTCCTCGTCGGTGGGGGCGACGGCCAGGGAGTAGATGTTGAAGCCCCGTCGGCTGAAGAGGCCGGCCACCCGGGACAGCACCCCGGCTTTGTTCTCCACCAGCACCGACAGGATGTGGTGGCGGGGGGCGGCACCGTGCCGCCCGCTCAGGCCCGTCACGCTCACCGGGGCCTCCCCTCCTGGTCGGGGTGCACGACGATGGCGTCGTTCGACGCACCGGCCGGAACCATCGGGAAGACCTTCTCGAAGGCGTCGGTACGGAAGTCGATCACGACCGGGCGGTCGTCGATGCCGTTGGCCTTCTCGATCACCGGTGCCACCTCCTCGGGGGACTCGGCCCGGAGCCCGACGCAGCCCATGGCCTCGGCCCACTTGACGTAGTCGGGCAGGTCGGGCGAGAGGTAGACCTCCGAGTAGCGCTCCCCGTAGAACATCTCCTGCCACTGGCGGACCATGCCCAGGTAGGCGTTGTTGAGGATCGCCACCTTGATCGGGATCTGCTCGGCCGTGGCCGTCACCAGCTCCTGGGCCGTCATCTGGAAGCAGCCGTCGCCGTCGATGGCCCAGACCGTCCGGTCGGGCCGGCCGACCTTGGCCCCGACGGCGGCGGGGACGGCGAAGCCCATCGTGCCCGCCCCCCCAGAGTTGACCCAGGTGTAGGGGTAGTCGAAGCGCCAGTACTGCGAGGCCCACATCTGGTGCTGGCCGACCCCGGCCACCACCACCGAGTCCACCGGCGAGGCGTCGCGCAGGGTCTCGACCACCATTTCGGGCTTGATGGCCCCCCCCTCGGGCTCGCGGTAGTGGAGGGGGAACCGCTCCTGCCACTCGTGCAAACGGTCCCACCATGGGCCCATGGGCGGCCGGCCCTCGGCCGGGCTGCCGGCGACCGGCTCCCCGCCGCCGGGCAGGCCCAGGGCCTCGAGGGCGCCCAGGAGCTCTTGGAGGACCAGCCGGCAATCCCCGGCGATGCCCACATCGGCGCGACGGACCTTGCCCAGCTCGGCCGGATCGATGTCGACGTGGACCACCTTGGCCTCCGGGGCGAAGGCGTCGATCTTGCCGGTGACCCGGTCGTCGAAGCGCGAGCCGAGGGCGATCAGCAGGTCGGACCGCTGCAGGGCGGTGACCGCGGTGTAATTGCCGTGCATACCCGGCATCCCCAGACACAGCTCGTGGCTGTCGGGGAAGGACCCCCGGGCCATCAGGGTGGTGACGACCGGGATCCCGGTGCGCTCGGCCAGCTCGCGCAGTGGTGCCGCCGCCCGGGCCTTGAGGATGCCGCCTCCGGCGTAGATCACCGGCCGCTCGGCCGCCAGCACCAGCTCGGCGGCCGCCCGCACCATCGCGGGGTCCCCGTCGGTCACCGGGTGGTACCCGGGCAGGTCGAGATCCTCCACCGACGTCGGCCAGTACCACTCCATGGGGGAGTTGGAGATGTCCTTGGGCATGTCGATCAGGACGGGCCCCGGGCGCCCGGTGGTGGCCACGTGGAAGGCGGCGGCCACGACCCGCGGGATGTCGTCAACGTCCTTGATCAACCAGTTGTGCTTGGTGATGCCGATGGTGACCCCGGTGATGTCGCACTCCTGGAAGGCGTCGGTCCCGATCGACTGGGTCGCCACCTGCCCAGAGATCACCACCAGCGGGGTCGAGTCCATGTAGGCATTGGAGAGCGGGGTCACGATGTTGGTGGCCCCCGGCCCGCTGGTCACCATGGCCACCCCCGGGCGCCCGGTGACCATGGCGTACCCTTCGGCCATATGGCCCGCCCCCTGTTCGTGGCGCACCAGGATGTGGCGGATCGACGAGTCGATGATCGGGTCGTAGACCGGCAGGATGGCCCCCCCGGGCAGGCCGAACATAACCTCGACGCCTTGCATCTCGAGGCTCTTGATGAGTGCCTGGGCTCCGGTCAGTTGCATGTGGGCGTTCCTTGGTTCGTTCTGGTTGGGTTGGTGGACGGGTGCGCTGGCGGAAATTGAAACGACCTCCCGTCGGGGAGGCCGGAGAGCGCGCGAGGGGTGTCGGTCGCGCGCTAGCGAACGAGTACCAGGGTGGTCGTGCGGAGGCTGCCGGTGTTCATGGTGCGGACATTGTGGCACGCCCCGGGCCGGTGGACAACCCCCGCTCCCGCCGGCCAGGAGGTCCCCGGCCGTCGGGCCCGGGCGTGCAGGCAGGGCTCCCGCCCCGGGCGCGGCCCCGTCGGCGACCCAGACCGACGCCTCGTTCGGCCACCGTCCGGGTCCTGCTGGCGGGCCGGCCGCCCTCAGCCGTACCCGGTGTCCTCGCGCCGTACGTCGATGGCGAACATGCGCTCGGCCTCGATGCGGGCGTGCACCGGTCCCGAGTCCAGAAACTCCACCCACTCGGCCCCGTACCGGGGGGCGTAGACCTCGAGCAGGGTGGACCGCAGGCCCTGGTCGCCCCGGGGACCGGGGTCGACCCGGACGGCGTTGCCGTGGACAACGACGGCCCAGTCCTCCGACGGCAGGTGGGTGGCGCTGACCGCCGGGCTCCGGGCCAGGTGCCGCCAGCGCACAGAGCCGGGATCGGTGCCGAAGTGGAAGGCGCCCCGGTAGAAGACGCCGTCGACCGGGCCGGTGAGGGGTCGACCGCCGGCGGTGACCGTGGCCAGCACCAGGAGGCACATGCCGCTCAACCGCTCGGCCACCGTCGATGCGTCGAGCCGGCGGCCCTCGGTGTGGATGCTCCGCAGATGGGGTTCGGCGGCGGCGTAGCTGTCGTCGAGCAGGCGCTGCAGGCCGGCCAGGTCCTCGGCCGTCTCGTGCACCGCCGGCCCCGGCGGCTAGGGCTCGGTCACGGCGCCGCGCTCGGCGCCGGTGACCAGCCGGGCGTACTTGGCCAGGACCCCGGTGCTGTAGCGGGGCTGGAAATCCTTGACCTGGGCCCGGCGCCGGGCCAGTTCCTCGTCGCCGACCTTCAGGTCGATGCGGTGGGCGCTCACGTCGATGACGATCCGGTCGCCGTCGGCCACCAGGGCGATCGGACCACCGTCGACCGCCTCGGGGGCCACGTGCCCGATGCAGAAGCCGTGGGTTCCGCCCGAGAAGCGCCCGTCGGTGACCAGGGCGCAGTCGCCACCCCGGCCTACCCCCTTCATCGCTCCGGTGACGGCCAGCATCTCGCGCATGCCGGGGCCCCCCTTGGGGCCCTCGTAGCGGATGACCACCACCGTGCCCGGCTCGATCGAGCCGGCCATGATCGCTTCCATGGCCGCCGGTTCCCCGTCGAAGACCAGGGCACTCCCCTCGAAGGTCAAGGTGTCGATGCCGGCCACCTTCACCACCGCCCCCTTCGGGGCGAGCGAGCCGGTGAGCACCGCGATACCCCCGCTGACATGGATGGGGTGCGAAAGCGGGTGCACCACGGCGCCGTCGGGGGCCGGCGGGTCGAGGTCGGCCAGGTTCTCGGCCACCGTTCGCCCGGTCACGGTCAGGCAGTCCCCGTGGAGGAGACCGGCCTCCAGCAGCTCGCGCATGACGACCGGGACCCCCCCGATCCGGTCGATATCGAACATGTGGAAGCGGCCGTGGGGCTTGGTGTCGGCCAGGTGGGGCACCCGGGCGGCCACCCGGTTGAAGTCGTCGAGCTCGAGCTCGACCCGGGCCTCATGGGCGATGGCCAGAAGGTGGAGCACGGCGTTGGTCGATCCCCCCAGGGCCATGACCACGGCGATGGCATTCTCGAAGGCCTCTTTGGTCATGATCTGGCGGGGCCGGATCCCGACCCGGAGCAGCTCGACCACGGCCTGGCCGGACCGGTAGGCCAGCTCGTCCAGGCGCCGGTCGACCGCCGGCACCGAGGCGCTGGCCGGGAGCGACATCCCGATGGCCTCGGCGACCGAGGCCATGGTGTTGGCCGTGAACATGCCGGCGCACGAGCCGATGGTCGGGCAGGCGTTGTGCTCGATCAGGCTCAGCTCCTCGTCGCTCAGGGCGTCGACGGCGTGGGCACCGACCGCCTCGAACACGCTGACCACGTCGAGGGCCTGGTCCCGCAGGCGGCCCGGCAGGATCGACCCGCCGTAGAGGAAGACGCTGGGCAGGTTGACCCGGGCGGCGGCCATGAGCATGCCGGGCAGCGACTTGTCGCAGCCGGCCAAGGTCACCAGGCCGTCGAAGCGCTCGGCGTGCATCATCGTCTCCACCGAGTCGGCGATGACCTCCCGGCTGACCAGGGAGGCCCGCATCCCCTCGTGGCCCATCGAGATCCCGTCGGAGACGGCGATGGTCATGAATTCCAGCGGGAAGCCCCCGGCGGCCCGCACCCCCTCCTTGGAGCGCTTGGCCAGCCGGTCGAGGGACATGTTGCACGGCGTCACCTCGTTCCACGAGGAGGCCACACCGATCTGGGGCTTGTCCCAGTCGTCGTCGGTCATCCCGACGGCCCGGAGCATGGCCCGGGCCGGGGCCCGCTCGGGCCCCTCGGTGACCTCGTAGCTGCGGGGCTTCATGCCCGGGCGCTCCGGGCTCAGCGGGGATGCGGTGGCTCGCTCGTCGGGCATCCCCCCACCTTACGGCGCCCGTTCAGGCCGTGGCCGCGGCCGGCTCGGCCCCCGTCGGGGACGCCGCGGCGTCGACCTCGACCGCGAGCGTCGGCACCGCCCGGTCGAGCCAGCGCGGCATCCACCAGTTGACCCGCCCCAACAGCTCCATGACCGAGGGGACCAGGACCATGCGCACCAGGGTGGCGTCGATCAGGACGGAGACGGCCAGGCCCAGGCCGAACACCTTGAGGATGTGCAGCGGATCCTTGATGACGAAGGACCCGAAGACGCAGAACATGATGGCGGCGGCGGCCGTGATGATGCGACCGGTCAGGGCCAGGCCATCGGCGACCGCCTCGGAGTTGTCCCCGGAGCGCCGCCACTCCTCGCGGATCCTCGACAGCAGGAAGACCTCGTAGTCCATCGACAGGCCGAAGAGGATCGTGAACATGGTGAGGGGGATCCACGGGTCGATCGGCCCGGTGTGGCCGATACCGATGACGCTCCCGCCCCAGCCCCACTGGAACACCGCCACCATCACCCCGTAGGCGGCCCCGATGGACAGCAGGTTCATGATCGCCGCCTTCGCGGGGATGGCGATCGAGCGGAAGACGGCCATCAGGAGCAGGAACGAGAGGACGATGACCGCCCCGATGACCCAGAAGAGCCGGGCCGAAAGGAACGTCGAGGCGTCGATGCCGGCTGCCGTCTCCCCGCCCACCTGGGCGTCGACCGCGGTGCCGTGCACCACCCCGGGGATGACGTCGTCCCGCAGGTGTTGGACCAGTTGCTGGGTCGCCGCCGCCTGGGGCGCGGTCGTCGGTTCGACGATGATCATCGCCCCGGTCCCGGCCGCGTTGACCTGCGGAGGCACTACGAAGGCCACCCCCCGGGTGTGGGCGATGGCCTCGGTCAGGTGGCCCACCACCTGGGGCCCGGTCCCGGCCGGGGTGTCGACGGCCACGATGAGCGGCCCGTTGAAACCGGGCCCGAAGCCCTCGGCCAGTAGGTCGTAGGCCTGGCGGGTGGTGAGCGACGTCGGGTCATTGCCGGCGTCGGTGAAGGCCAGGCGCATCGAGAACATGGGCAGAGCGAGCACGACCAGCACCAGCACGGCGGCGATCCCCGTCCACCAGGCGTGGTGCTGGACCGTGCGGCTCCAGCGGTACCAGAAGCCCTCGCTCGGGCGCCCCGCCCCTTTCTGGAGGAGCCCGGGAACGTGGAGCTTGTCGATGGCCCTCCCCGAGAATCCGAGCATGGCCGGCAGCAGGGTCAGCGCCGCCAGCAGCACCATGAGGACGGCCGCGATGGCCCCCGAGGAGAGCCCGATGATGTACGCCTGGCCCACCAAGAAGAGCCCGAGGAGCGAGATCACGACGGTGGTACCGGCGAACAGGACCGAGCGGCCCGAGGTCGCCAGGGCGGTAACCACGGCGTCACGGGGCACCCGGCCCTCGAAGAGGCCCTGCCGGTAGCGGGTCACGATGAACAGGGCGTAGTCGATGCCGACGCCGATCCCGATCATGGCCGCCATCTCGGGGGAGAACACCGGGACCACCAGCACCCGGGTCAGCAATTCCAGAATGGCCACGCCCACACCCAGCCCGAAGAGCGCCGTCAGGATGGGCAGGCCCATGGCGACCACCGAGCCGAAGGCGAGCAGCATGATCAGCATCGCCGCCAGGATGCCGATGCCCTCACTCGAACCGGGCGCCGCCGAGACGACGCTGCTGATGGGCTGACCCCCGAGGGCGACCGTGAAACCAGGGCGCTGGGCCGCCTGCGCCGTGCTGACCACCTTCTTGACCGCCGACGCCGGCAGCTTGTCGGTGGTCGTGTCGAACTGGACGGAGGCGTAGGCGATGTGGCCGTCCTTCGAGACCTGGGCCGCCCTGAAGAGCCCTGTCGGCGGGCGCACCGATGCGACCTGTGGGAGCCCGCGCAACTCGCCGACGACCCGGGCGATCGCCGCCTGGTTGGCCGGGTCGCTCACCGGGGCGGCGGTGTGGAACACCACGTCGGCGCTGTCGCCGGCCTCGGCCGGGAAACGGGCCTCGAGGATGTTCTGGGCCTGCTGAGAGGGGGTGGTCCCGGCGGAGAACTTGTTGTCGAAGTGGGCCCCCACCAGTTGGGCCACCACAGTGGCGCCGATCAGCAGCACCAGCCACAGGAGCAGGACCAGCCGGCGGTGGTCGTAGCTCCATCCGGCGAGGCGACCGAGCGAGCTCTCCCCGGCCGGGGTCCCCCCGGCCGACGGGGTGGGGGCGGCCTCGTCGGGTCGGGTGGACCCGGTCGGCGCTCCGCCCGTCGGAACGGGCGCCGTAGTAGTATTCATCACTGATGAGTTCTAGCACAAACGGCCCCGCCGGGAGGTTCCTGGCCGCGGACACGGTTCGGTGAGCCCCCTCGGGAGGCGCCCGGGTCGACCCGAGACCCGGGCCCAGATCCTCGAGGCGGCCAGGGCGATCTTCGCCGCCGAGGGCTACGAGCGGGCCAGCCTGCGGGCCATCGCCCGCCGGGCCCGGGTCGACCCCGCACTGGTCCACCACTACTTCGCCGACAAGCCGGCGCTGTTCCTGGGGGCGATGCGCCTGCCCTTCGACCCCCGGCCGGTGCAGGAGCACGGCGAGGCCGGCCGGTTCAGCGGGTTCCGGGTCGTGCAGCGCTTCCTCGAGATGTGGGACGAGGCCCAGCGCAGCGAGTCCAGCTTCGTGGCGGTGGCCCAGGCCATGTGCGCCTCGCCGGCGGTAGCCGACGCGGTGCGCGAGTTCCTCGGCGAGCGGATCTTCCGCCGGGCGCCCGGAGCGGTCGGCGACGTCCCGGCCGAGCCGCTGGCCATGGAGCGCCGCGCCCTGGTCTCCTCCCAGCTGATGGGCCTGGCCTGGACCCGCTACGTGCTCCGCCTCGAGCCGCTGGCTTCGGCCGAACCGGCGCTCGTCGCCCGCTGGGCCGGACCGACCATCGACCGCTACGCGCTGGGTGAGATCGACGGGTGACCCCGGGGCCCCGGCCGGGGCGCCGGCCACGTCCGGACCGGCCGCGGTGCGCCGACCCGATGCGCCAGGTGCGGGAGGGCGCCCCCCGCCCACCTTCGCCGCCGGGACCCCGGCCTCAGCGCCGGAGCCGGGCCAGCTCGGCGGCCACCGCCTTGCCGTCGGCTTTCCCCCGGGTGGCCTTCATGACCTGCCCGGTGAAGAACCCGCCCAGTTTCTTGCGGTCCTCGTCGTCGCCCCCGACGTAGCGCGCCCACTCGGCCGGATTGGCCGCCACCACCTCGCCCACGACGGCGGCCAGCGAGCCGGCGTCGAGGGCCTCGAAGCCCCGGGCGGCGGCGATCGCCGCCGGGTCGCCGCCCCCTTCGGCCAGCAGCTCGGCCAGCACGGCCTTGGACTGGGTGGCCGAGAGCTGCCCCGCCTCCTCCATGGCCAACAGGTCGGCGAAGGCCCCCGGCTCGAGGGCCCGGCCCGCTTCGACGTGGGCCGCCACCTCGTTGGCCCCCCGGGCGAGGGCCAGCGGGGCCGAGACCCCGCGCCCGGTGGCCGCCAGGACCAGGGGGTCCAGGGCCTGGTCCACCACGGCGTGGACCTGGTCGATCTGGGCCTCGGTGGGGTTCGGGCCGAGCAGCCCCACCAGGGCGGCCCGGCGCTCGGCCGGCAGCGGCCCGATGGCGGCGGCCACCCGGGCCCGCAGCCCCTCGCCGGGGACCACGGGGACCAGGTCGGGCTCGGGGAAGTAGCGGTAGTCGTAGGCCTCCTCCTTCGAGCGCATGGTGCGGGTCCGTCCCGCCCCTTCGTCCCAGTGCCGGGTCTCCTGCAGCACCTGCTCGCCGGCCTCGATGAGGGCGATCTGGCGGGACGCCTCGTACTCGATGGCCCGGGAGAGCGAGCGCAGGGAGTTGAGGTTCTTGATCTCGCAGCGGGTCCCGAACTCGGCCGCCTCCCGGGGTCGCACCGAGACATTGGCGTCGACCCGCATCGACCCCTCCTCCATGCGACCGTCCGACGCCCCGGTGGCGACCAGGATGCCCCGCAGCTCGGCCGCGTAGGCCCGCGCCTCGGGGGCGCTGCGCATGTCGGGCTCGCTCACCGTCTCGACCAGCGGGACGCCGGAGCGGTTGTAGTCGACCAGTGAGTGCTCGGCCGAGTGCATGCGCCCCCCCTCGCCGAGGTGGGTCGTCTTGCCGGTGTCCTCCTCGAGGTGGGCCCGGGTCACCCCCACCCGGGTGCCGTCGGGCAGCTCTAGCCACCCGCCGATGTTGATCGGCTCGTCGTACTGGCTGATCTGATAGTCCTTGGGCATGTCCGGGTAGAAGTAGTTCTTCCGGGCGAAGCTCGACGGCACCACGTCGCAATGCAGGGCGGTGCCGATACGCATGGCGAGCTCGACCGCCCGTTCGTTGAGCACCGGGAGCGAGCCGGGCAGTCCCAGGCAGACCGGACAGATGTTGGTGTTGGGCTCGTCGCCGAAGGCGTTCTTGCACCCGCAGAACAACTTGGTCTCGGTCTGGAGCTCGCAGTGGACCTCCAGGCCGATGACGGTCTCCCAGTCGACCGGCCCGTCGGTCGTCGACGGCGGGGCGCTCATGACCCGGCGGCCGGGGCGGCCGCCTCGATCGCCGCCGCCACCCGGAACATCTCGGCCTCGCCCCGGGCGTTGGCCAAGACCTGCACCCCGACCGGCAGGCCGTCGTCGCCGACCCCGAAGGGCACGCTGATGGCCGGGTGCCCGGCCAGGTTGGACGGCACCGTGCAGACGTCGGAGAGGTACATGGCCAGCGGGTCGTCGACCTTGGCCCCCAGGGCGAAGGCGGTGGTCGGGCTGGTGGCCCCGAGCAGCACGTCCACCTGGGCGTAGGCCCGGGAGAAGGCCTCGATCACCAGCGTCCGCACCCGCTGGGCCTTGCCGTAGAAGGCGTCGTAGTACCCGGCCGAGAGCGCGTAGGTCCCGAGCATGATCCGCCGCTTCACTTCGTCACCGAAGCCGGCCGTCCGGGTGGCCGTGTTCATGGCCGTGACGTCGGGGCCCTCCACCCGCAACCCGTAACCGACCCCGTCGTAGCGGGCCAGGTTGGAGGACGCCTCGGCCGGAGCCAGTAGGTAGTAGGCCGAAAGCCCGTAGCGCAGCTCGGGAATGGAGATCTCGTCGAGCATCTTGGCCCCGGCCGCCTCCAGGGCCCCGGCCGCCTCGTCCACCCGCCGGACCACATCGGCGTCGACACCGTCGACCAGCTCGCGCACGACGGCCACCCGCAAGCCCTCGACCCCGTGCTCGGCCAGGGCCCGAGTCACCGGGCGAGGTGGTTCGGCCAGCGAGGTGCTGTCACACGGATCGTGGCCGCCGATCGCCTCGTAGAGGAGCGCGGCGTCGGCCACGGTGGTCGCCAGCGGGCCGATCTGGTCGAGAGAGCTGGCGAAGGCCACGAGCCCGTAGCGCGAGATCCCCCCGTAGGTCGGCTTCATGCCGACCACGCCGCAGAGGGCGGCCGGTTGGCGGATCGATCCGCCGGTGTCCGAGCCCAGGGCCAGCGGCACGAACCCGGCCGCCACCGCGGCGGCCGAGCCGCCCGACGACCCGCCGGGGACCCGGCCGGGATCCCGCGGGTTGCGGGTGGGGCCGAAGGCGGAGTTCTCGGTGGACGATCCCATGGCGAACTCGTCCATGTTGGTCTTGCCCACCACCACCGCCCCGGCCGCCCGCAGCCGCCCGACCACGGTGGCGTCATAGGGCGGCCGCCAGTGCTCGAGGATCCTCGACGAGCAGGTGGTCCGGATCCCGTGCGTGCACAGGTTGTCCTTCAGGGCCACCGGCACCCCGGCCAGGACCCCCGGGTCGGCGCCCGACACGACGGAGGCGTCGACCGCGTCGGCGGCGGCCAGCGCCTCCTCCCCGGTGACGGTCACGAAGGCCCCGATGGATCCGTCGCCGTCGACGATGGCCGTCAACGCCTCCTCTACGACCTGTCGGGCCGAGCGCTCCCCGGTCCGGACGGCGTGGGCCACGGCCAGGGCCGGACCCGTCCCCCCCGGTCCGCCCGTCACGGGGCGTCCCCGCCGATGCGGGGGACCCGGAACCGGTGGTCCTCCACGTCGGGGGCCGCCGCCAGGACCTCGGCCCGGTCGAGACCCGGCCGGGGCTCGTCGGGCCGCACGACGTTGTGGACCGGGAGGGGGTGGGCGGTCGGGGCCACGCCCTCGAGGTCGAGAGCTGCGACGTCGGCCCCGTGGGCCAGCACGGTGGCCAGCTGTCCGGTGAACCGGTCCAGCTCGTCCTCGGTCAGGGCCAACCGGGCCAGCTTGGCCACGTGGGCCACCTCGGCCCGGCCGAGGGCCACCGGGTCACCGGGCGGGTCGGTCCCGGCCCTCATGGCCGATCCCCCGAGGTCACGGCGGTGACGAAGCTCACCGTCCGCTCCTCGATCTCGTCGCGGTCGAAGTCGAGTGTGGCGACATGGAAGCTCTTCTCGAGGCGTACCCGCTCGAGGGGTCCGCTGAGCGACGCCTCCAGCAGGTCGCCGTTGGACGGCGTCACCACGTGGTCGTCGCGCGACGTGAACAGCAGGACCGGGCAGGCGATGTTCCCGAGGTCGAGGGCCACCTCCTCGACGCCGGCGAAGAGGGAGAGGGCGGCGGCGAGCGGGGTGCCGGGGTACGACAGCTCGCTGACCCCTGGTTTGGCGATGTCCGAGCCGATCCCCGGGGCGATCTCGGTGCCGTCGGCGTGGAGCTGGCGGACCGCGTTCCTGAAGTCGTCGGCCGGCGGCTCCACCAGCGGATTGACCAGCACCGCCCCGGCGATCTCGGGGTAGCGCTCGGCCAGCCAGCAGGCCAGGCCCCCGCCCATGGAGAGTCCGACGACCGCAACCCGGGTGCAGCGGGCGGCCAGCTCGACGTAGGACCGCTCGGCCGCCGCCGTCCAGTCCGCCCAGCGCTTGTCGACCAGGTCCTCGACCGCCGTGCCGTGGCCGGGGAGCAACGGCAGCTCGACGCTGAGTCCGGCATCGGCCAGCCGCTCGGCCACGCCCCGCATGGAATGGGGATTGCCGGTGAAGCCGTGCAGGACCAGCGCGCCCTCGGGCCCCCCGACCGAAGCGAACGGCTCGGCACCTGGGAGAACGGGGGCGGTCACGGCACCGCATGCTACCGGCGGCGCGAGTATCGTACCGGCGGCCCCACCGGGCGCCCGGCCAGGACCAAGGAGCATATCGACGATGCCGTACCCCTTCTTGAGCAACGAGTGGATCGCCGAGGCCCACAAGATCCGCGCCGAGTACAAGGGCAAGACCCAGCCCATCGCCCACACGGTGAAGATGAACCTGGTGGTGACCGAGGTTCCCTTCGGGGACGGCCAGACGACGCTCGACGCGCACATGGACACGACCTCGGGTGACCTCGAGCTCGACCTGGGGCACATCGACGACCAGGACCTGAAGGTCACCGTCGACTACGGCACCGCCAAGGCCATCCTGGTCGACGGCAACCCCCAGGCCGGTATGCAGGCCTTCATGGCCGGCAAGGTGAAGGTCGAGGGTGACATGGCCAAGCTCATGGCCCTCCAGGGCGGCGGCCCCGACCCGAGCACCCAGGAGATCGCCAACCGGTTGCGCGAGATCACCGAGTAGCGAACCACCGGCTGGCCAGCCGGTGGTCGGGCGAGCTGGGGGCAGGCAATGGGCGAGGTGAGTGCGTCGGTGCCGGATGCGGCGGCCAGGGCGGCCCGGACCGGCCCGGCCACCGACGGGACGCCGCCCGAGGCCTCGCTGGCCGGCCGCCTGATCGCGCTGGGAGCCCTCGCCCTCACGGTGGCCGACCTCCCGGAGCTGTCGACCTCGGTCTGGGCCCCCGAGGCCGCCGTCCTGTTGGTGCTCGGCGCCGCCGGGATCCCCCTGCTCGTCGTCCGGGCTTGGGGCCGCGGGGCCCCGGTGCGGTCGCCGTCCGAGGTGTGGGCCGCCCGCTCGGCCCTCGCCTTCATCGCCGCCGCCGGGGTGGCCACCGCCCTGGCGCTCCGCCCCACCTTGGCGGTCGTGGGACTGTACAACGAGGGCACCGGGCTGGCCTTCATGGTGGCCCTGGCCGGCTGTTGGGCGCTCGGTAGCTGGCTCGGGGCACCCGAACGGCGGGCGCTGGGCACCGCCCTCATCGCCGGCGCCCTGGTGAACGCCGCCGTCGCCGTGCTCCAAGAGTTCGGCCTCCTGGTCCACCTCGGCCTGATCGGCGACCAGGGTGTCCCCGACGGGCTGCTCGGGAACCCGGTCGACACCGGGGCGCTCCTGGCCGCCTCACTCGTCCTGGTGGCCCCCCGCTTCGTGGCCCAGCCACGTCGCTGGTGGCCGGCGGCGGCGATGATCGGAGCCGGTCTCGGCCTGACAGGCGAGCGCCTCTCGGGCCTCGTCGCCCTGGTCGTCGTCGGCTGGACCCTCTGGCACGCCTACCGGTCGCCCCCCGCCGAACGCCGTCTCGGGCCGACGTGGGGGTACGCCGTATCGACCCTCGGGGGCGCCGTCGCCGGGGCGATCGTGGCCGAGCTCAGGGGCGGCGGTGGGATCGCCGGGCATGTCGTCGCCTCGACGAGCGGCGAGACGTTCGGGCAGCGGTTCTCCGTCTGGGGGGCGGCCGTCCGGGCCATCGGGCACCACCCGATCTTCGGGGCGGGACCGGGTCAGTTCCGGACGGCGACCTCGGCCCTGTTCTCGCTCAGCTCCAGCCGTCAGTTGCTGGGCACCGTGTTCACCGATGCCCACAACCTCGTCCTCGAGTTCGCCACGAGCACGGGTCTGGTCGGCCTCGGCCTCCTCGTCGGCTGGGTGGCCCTGGGCGCCTGGCGCCGGCACGGCCCGTTCATCGGGTTCGCCCTGGCGTTGGGGGTGGTCCAGCTGGCCGAGCCGCTCAACATCGCCATAACCCCATTGACCTTCCTCGCCCTGGGCGCCGCCATGCTCGCGCCCGCGGCCGACGATGCCCCCACGTCGGATGACCGGGGGCTGCCCGTTTGGCTGCGACGGTCGTCCGCCGTCCTGGCCCTGGTGGCCTGCGTCCCGGCGGTGCTGCTCGTCCTCGGTGACCTGGCCCTCAACCGGAGTGAAGCCGACTCGTCGGTGGCGCGCATCGGCCCGGCCCTGTCGGCCGCGGGCACGGCCGAGCGCTTCTTGTCCCCGTGGCCCGACCCGGCCACCCAGATGGCCAACATCCACAATTACCTGTACCTGGCCGAGGGGGACTCCCCACACCAGGCGAGCGCCGCCGTGCGCTGGGCGGCGGTGGCCGCCCAGCGCGATCCGGGCAACGAACAACTCTGGAGCGCGCTGGCCATCGCCCAGGCGCAAGCCGGCCACCTCGCCGCGGCGGAGGTCTCGGACCGCCGGGCCGTTTCCCTGGACCCCTGGTCACTTGCCCCGCTCAACCTCCTCGGGGACATCGGCGAGTGGGAACACCACCCGGCCGAGGCCCGGATGTGGCTGGTGCGGTCGCTGGCCGTCGAGCCCGATCAGCGCTCGGTCCGAGCCGAGCTGGCCGGTCGGTGCATCCCGCCCCAGCCCTCGGCCCGCGGTTTCGGTCACTGCGAGCATTGAGGCACCGGGTGCCCGGCGGGGCCGGGTTCCCCACCGGCGGCGCCGACGTAGTTGAATTGCCCCGTGCGAGGGGCAGTGCGTTGGGGGGTCGTGCTGGCGCCGGTGGTGGTGGTCATCACCCTGGCCGAGTTGCACGCCCATCTGATCGGGCATTACCCGTTCACCGGGACCAGCCGGTTCAGCTGGACCCTGGGCTACATCGTGCTGCTCGAGTTCGGCGCCTACGTCATGGGGCTGCTGGACGCCCGTCGCACGACCCTCGGCGCCTTCTGGGCGGCCTTGGGGGCCGCGGGGTCGGGCGCCGTCGCCGTGTCGGTCATCCAGCTGATCACCGGGGCCCTCCTGCTCCCTCGCGAGGTCGTGCTCGGCTCGGCCGTCCTCCTGGTGCCGGTCTACGGGTTGCTGGCCCTGGCCGCCCAGCGGGTGCAGGACCAGGGCGGCGGGCAGGACCGGGTCCTGGCCGTGCTCGGCCCCGACGAGGCGGCGGCCCTCGAGTCCGACCTCGACCGGGGGGGCGAGCGTCCGGTGAACCTGGTGGCCGTGCTCCACCCGGGACAGGCCAGCGCCGGCGGGGCGGCCGGCGGCGACCCCGATGGCGGGTCGGCGCCCCGGCCGCTGGTCGAGGCGGCCCGACGAGAACGGGCGACCGTCATCGTGCTCGGTCGCGAGGCCCAGGCCGACGAGGCGGTGGTGGCCCAGGCGGCCACCATCCACGGGGGTGGCGTGCGGGTGCGGACCCTCACCCTCTTCTACGACGAGTGGCTGGAAAAGCTGCCGGTGTCCGACCTCGAGCGTCTCTCGCTGATGTTCGACATCCAAGAACTCCACGCGCCCCGCTACGCCCGCCTCAAGCGGATCATCGACCTGGTGGCCGGGATGGTGGGCCTGGTCCTGTTCGCCGCCGCCTTCCCCCTGGTCTGGCTACTCGACCGGTTCGGCAACCGGGGCCCGGTCCTCTACCGTCAGGCCCGGGTGGGCAAGGGCGGCCGGGAGTTCACCATCTTGAAATTCCGCACCATGGCGCCGGGGGGCGAGAGCGAGTGGACCGGGACCGACGACCCGAGGCTGGGGACGGTCGGCCGCTGGATGCGCCGGGTCCACCTCGACGAGCTGCCCCAGTCGGTCAACGTGCTGCGGGGCCAGCTGTCCCTGGTCGGCCCCCGGCCCGAGCAGCCCCGCTATGTGGCCGAACTGACCGACAAGATCCCCTTCTACGACGTCCGCCACCTGGTCCAGCCCGGGATCACCGGCTGGGCCCAAGTGAAGTTCCCCTACGGGGCCAGCGTGCAGGACGCGCTGGAGAAGCTCCAGTACGAGTTCTTCTACCTCCGGCACCAGGGCCCGGTTCTCGACACCCGTATCCTCGCCCGCACCCTGCGGGCCGTCGTGCGCCTGCAGGGCCGCTGACCACGCCCCCGGCCGCTGGTCGTTGAACGGCGCGCCGGTGCTCAGCCGGTGCCCGCCCGCTCGGGGGTCGAGGGCCGCGAGACCGACGGCTCGGGGCCGGGGTGCCGGCCGGCCGGCGGCGGCGGCGGGTCGATCCGGGGGCCCGGAGCGGTCCGGCGCCGGGTCCGGGGCATGTCGCGGATGAAGGCGGCGCAGGCGAAGCCCGCCACGGCCACCACGGCCCCGATCCAGAAGGCCAGGTGGAACGAGCCGAGCAGGGCCAGGCCGTGGTGGGCGCCGGTCCGGTGGGCCGAGGAGACCTGCACGGTGATGAGCACCTGGATGCCGGCCACCTCGCCCACCTGGGTGGCCAGCAGCTGGGTGGCGCTCATGACCCCGAACTCGGACGGGTCGACCTCGTTGGCCTGGGTCGACGAGGTGGCCGGGAGCGAGATCCCCATCCCCAGCCCCGACAGGGTCAGGGCCAGGATGATGAGCAGCAGGGACGGGGAGGCCCCCAGCTCGGCGAACAGGACCATCGAGACCACCAGCGACCCGGCGCCCACCATGGCGCTGGTCCGCTCACCGATCCGCACCGCCGCGTAGCCGGCCACCGGAGCGATGAGCGAGAAGGCCAGGGGACGGGCGATCGAGATCAGCCCGACCGGCGTCTCCTTCCAGCCGTACGCCTGCTCCATCAGCAGGGGGAACAGGAAGAAGCCACCGAAATAGGCGAAGTTGCCGAAGGTCCGCACCCCCATGGGCAGCATGAAGTTGCGCCGGCGGAAGTAGGCCGGCGGGATGAGCGGGTGGGCCGAGGTCCTGAGCCGGTAGCCGAACAGGGCGAGGGAGAGGACGGCCAGGGCGAGCGGGACCAGTACCGCGGCCGAGGTCCACCCCGACACCGGGGCGAAGCTGAGGGCCAGCATGACCCCGATGACCAGGCCCGAGAGGCTCCAGGTGCCGACCCAGTCCACGGCCTGCCACCGGCTGGGCGGGACCCCGTCCTCGGGGACGGCCTTGGCCCCGTGGGCCGGGAGGACCAGGGCCACCACGACCAGGGCCAGGGCCAGCAGGCCCAGCTGCACCCAGAACAGGGCCCGCCAGCCCAGGTACTGGATGATGGGCGAGCCCAGCGAGACGCCGATCACCGGGCCCCCGGCCCCGACCATCGACCACCACCCCATGGCCTTGACCCGGTCCTCGGGGGCGAACATCCGCAGGATGATGGCCATCGATGCGGTCCCGGTGGCCGCCCCCTGGACGCCGTCGAGACAGCGCGCCGCGATCAGCTCGCCGGTGCTGACAGCGGTCGCCGTCAGCACGGCGCTGAGCATCGCTCCCACCAGGCCCCACAGGTAGAGCTTGCGGTGGCCGAACAGGTCCCCGGCCTTCCCGAGCAGCGGGGCGGCCAGGCCGAAGGCGAGGAGCGGGCCCGTCGAGACCCACGTCAGCGACGAGATGTGGGTGTGGAACTCCTTGGCCACCGTCGGCAGGGCGACGACGAAGACGGTGAAGGTGAAGTTGAGGGCGAAGAGTCCGGACAGGAGGGCCACCAGGACCCACCACCGGTAGCGGGGGCTGCGCAGGGCCCGCCCCTGCACCCGGGTGCGCAGCATGGCCGGCCAGGCGAGGCCGACGCTGGCCTCGGCCCCGGTGGTCCCGAGTGAGGCGGCCCCGGGGTCCGAGGCGGGGTCCAGGACGACCGACGGGTCGTCGATGAGCGGGATCTCGGGGCCCCCGGGCCCGCTGGGGGCGGCCGGGCTCACACCCCGAGCTGGGACATCTCCGCCTGCAGCGCGTCCACGGTCCAGCGTCCTGGGCTCTCGAGGGTGTCGGTCATCGTCCAGTTCTGGAAGGTCCGGATGGTCCCGCCCTGGATGAAGAACACCCGGCCGGTGGCCGGGCAGCCCTCGGTCGACAGGTAGGCCACCAGGGGCGAGATGTTGGCCGGGTTCCACACGTCGAACTGGTCCTCGCCGGGGGCCTTCACGATGTCGGAGAGCCCCGGGGTGGACTCGGTCATCCGGGTCCGCGCCGCCGGGGCGATGGCGTTCACCCGTACCCCGTAGCGGATCAGCTCCTGGGCGGCGATGACCGTGAAGGCCCCGATACCGGCCTTGGCCGCCCCGTAATTGCTCTGGCCGGGGTTGCCCAGCAGCCCCGAGGTCGACGAGGTGTTGACCACCGCCGCCCTGACCTCCTTGCCCGCCTTGGACTGCTCCCGCCAGTAGGCCGCGGCGTGCCGGGTGGGGACGAAGTGGCCCTTCAGGTGGACGTGGATGACGCTGTCCCAGTCCTCCTCGGTCATGTTGACCAGGACCCGGTCCCGGAGGATCCCGGCGTTGTTGACCAGGACGTGCAGATCGCCGAAGGCCTCCACCGCCGCGTCGACCAGGCGCTTGCCGCCGTCCCAGTCGGCGATGTCGTCGTCGTTGGCGATGGCCGTCCCCCCCGCCGAGGTGATCTCGGCCACCACCTGCTCGGCCGGGGACCGGTCATCCCCCGAGCCGTCGACGGCCCCGCCCAGGTCGTTGACCACGACGCTGGCCCCCTCGGCGGCGAACAGGAGGGAGTGCTCGCGACCGATCCCGCGGCCGGCCCCGGTGATGATGGCCACGCGCCCGTCCAGTGCACCCATGGGATCCGTCGCTCCTGTCGTCGGTCGTGGCTCGGGCACCGGGGCCCGGCGCCGGGAACAGGGTAGCGGCCGGGGTGGCCGGCGGCTCCGGGCTCAGCGGCGCCCGAAGCGCCGGAACCACCAGTCGGGGTCCCGGGCGTGGGCGTGGAAGTGGTCGGGGATCTGGCGCATCACCAGGTCGACGGTCCAGCCGTCGGAGCCGAACCGGGCGTCGGCCACCCGCGACAGCTGGGCCAGCATGTGGTCGACGGTGCCACCCGGGGGCTCGGCCCCGTGCTCCTTCCACACCACCATCGGCACGTCGCAGATCTCGCAGTCGGCGACCCAGCAGACGTCGTCCTCGTGGTGCCAGGCGGTGATGCGGGCCGCCTCGCACAGGTCGCAGGCCCGGGCGGTCACCACCGGCCGGGCGCCGGCGGCCGGGTGCGGGGGCCGCTCACTGGGTGTACAGGTTGACGCTGCTCCCCTGGACCGCCTGCTGGCCGGCGAGGGGGCTGGTGGTGAAGACGGCGCCGTTGGGCGGCCCGTAGACCTGGCCGACCGAGAGCCCAGCCGACTGCAGGGCGCTGGTGGCCGCGGCCACCGAGTCGGTGGTCACGTTGGGGACCGCCACCATGGGTGGACCGGTCGAGACGTTGACGGTGACCGTCGAGCCGGGCGGGACCGGGGTCCCGACGGCCGGGCTGGTGCCGATCACCTGGCCGGACGGGACCGTGGTGTTGGGTCCCTGGGCCTCGGTGGCCTGCAACCCGGCGGCCTGCAGCGTCGCCTGGGCCTGGGCGTAGGAGGTGTCGCTCGACACCGAGGGCACGGCGATGGGCTGGGGGCCCTTCGAGGTGGCCACCAAGATCGTCGAACCGTAGGGGGCCACGGTGGCGTCCAGCGCGTTGTCGTAGGACCAGTTGATGACCTGGCCGGACGGGACGCTCGACGAGTAGCCCTGGAGCTGGGGGCACGAGGCCTTGAGGTGGGCCGCCGCCAGCTTCTGGGCGACCTGGGTGCAGGTGAGCCCGGCCAGCGACGGCACGGTCACCGGGGGCGGCCCCTTGGAGGGCACCACGGTCACCGTGCTCCCCTGCTTCAAGGAGGCGTGGGGCGGCGGCTGCTGACTGGCCACCCGGCCCGTGGGCACGCTGATCGAGTACTGCGGCGCCGAGACGGCCAGGGTGAGGTGCTCCTTGTCGACCGCCCGGCGGGCGGTGGCCAGGGTCTCGCCGGTGACCGCCGGCACCGGGTGCGACGGGGTGAAGACCTGGGCCTGGCCGGCCAGCAGCACGCCCACCACCACCAGCAGAGCGACCAGGACACCGACCAGGGCCACCCAGGGCCAGCGCCGGCGGCGGCGGCGGGCGATGGCCGGGCCGGCGCCCCCGCTGGCCTGCGACGAGCCCGGGGACGACGCGTGGGCCGGGCCCCCCGGAGGGGTCGGGCCCTGGGCCTCGCCGTCGAAGATCCCGTTGGCCACCGCCGTGGTGCCGGCGGCCACCGCCATCGTGTCGTCGTCGCGCCGGGCGAAGTTGGGCACGATCGCCGTGGCGTCCTGCTCGCCGGCGGGCGGCAGGACGGCGTAGGCCCGGTTGGGGTCGCCCGGGTCGAGCCGCAGTGGGAGGGGGGCGGGCAGCGGCAGTGAGGCGGCGATGGCCTCCAGCCGGGCGGCCAGGGCCGAGGCGTCGAGCCGGGCCCCGGTCTCGGGGGCGGCCGCCCGGGCCAGGGTGTCGTCGAGCACCCCGAGGGCCGGGTTGCGGGGCAGGGTCGCCCCCACCCTGGCCATCAGGGTCCCGAGCGTGGTGTCGGCCACGAAGGGCACCTCGCCGGTCAACGCCTCGTAGAGGACCAGGGCGAGGGAGTACACATCGGCCCGGCCGTCCACCCGGCGGCCCTCGGCCTGTTCGGGAGAGGCGTAACGCGCCGTGCCCACCATCGCCCCGGCCGGCTCCGTCCACGCCGCCTCGGCCAGGGCCCGGGCCACCCCGAAGTCGGCGATGCGCACGCGACCCTCTTCGTCGAAGAGCAGGTTCGCCGGCTTGACGTCCCGGTGCACCAGTCCCCGGGCGTGGGCATAGGCGAGACCCTGGGCCGCCTCCACCCCCACCCGGGCCGCCTGGGCGTCGCTGAGCCGGAAACCCCGGTCGAAGATGTCGCGCAGGCTGCCCCCATGGAGGTACTCGAGCACGAGGTAGGGCCCGTCGGTGTCCTCGCCCCAGTCGAAGACCCGCAGGACGTTGGGGTGGTTCAGCTGGGCCACCGCCCGGGCCTCGGCCCGGAAGCGCTTGAGGAACGATTCGTCGTTGACCAGCGCCGGCTGGAGCACCTTGACCGCGACCCGGCGCTGCAGCGTCACATCCTCGGCCAGAAAGACGTGCGCGGAGGCACCGGTGCCGAGGGCGGAGACCAGCCGGTACCGCTTCCCCAGGACCCGGCCGATGGAATCGGAGATGAGGGGCATTGGAGCGATTACAGGCTACTGACGGGCCCGCGGCTGCCGGTGGACAGCCTCCCACCAGCGGATCGGCTCATGTGGGGACCTCACCGGTCCCGAGGAGCTCGTCGAAGCGCCCCCCGTCGACCACCGGGACCCCGAGCGCCTCGGCCTTGGTCAACTTGGCCGCCCCGGGGGAGTCGCCGACCACCACGGCGAGGGTCCGGGCCGACACCGTCCCCGGTGAGCGGCCCCCCCGGGCCACGATGGCCTCCTCCGCCGCCTCCCTGGTGTAGCCCTCCAGGGTGCCGGTCACCACCACCGACTTGCCGGTCAGGGTCCGGGGTCCGGCGGCGCCGGCCGGACCAGTCCCCTCGTCACGCGGTCCGGGGGCGCCCGGCTCGGTCATGGTCAGCCCGGCCGCGGTCAAACGATCGAGCACCCCCCGGTTGGCCGGGTTGGCCAGGAACTCGGCCACCGCGTCGGCGATCACCGGGCCGACCCCTTCGACGACGGCCAGAGCCGGGGCCGGGGCGGCTCGCAGCGCCTGGAGGGACCCGAGCGCCCGGGCCAGGGCGCGGGCGCCGGTCGGGCCGAGGTGACGGATCCCGAGGGCGACCAGCAGCCGGCTGAGGGGCCGGGACTTGGAGGCCTCGATGGCGGCCAGGAGGTTGCCGACCGAGACCGCGCCGTAGCCCTCCAGCCCCTCGAAGCGGTCGGCGGTCAGCACGTAGAGGTCGGCCGGGTCGCCCAGCAGACCGGCCCCGACCAGTTGGACCACCCGCTGGTCGCCGAGGCCCTCGATGTCCATGGCCGAGCGGGAGGCGAAGTGCACGATGCGTTGGACCCGCTGGGCCGGGCAGTCGATGTTGGTGCAGTAGGTGTCGCTCTCCCCCTCCAGCCGGACCAGCGGGGCCCCGCACGACGGGCAGGTGGTCGGGAACCTCCAGCGCCCCTTGCGGCGCTTGGGCGCGCCGGGGACGTGGAGGGCGGGCCCGACCACCTCGGGGATGACGTCGCCGGCCTTGCGCACGATCACCAGATCCCCCGGCCGCACGTCCTTCAGCCGTACCTGGTCCTCGTTGTGCAAGGTGGCCAGGCCGACGGTGGACCCCCCGACGAAGACCGGCTCGAGGACGGCGAACGGCGTGGCCCGCCCGGTGCGGCCGATCGACACCTGGATGCGCCGCAGGGTGGTCGTGCGCTCCTCGGGGGGGAACTTGAAGGCGATGGCCCAGCGCGGGGCCCGCGAGGTCGACCCGAGGCGCTCGTGCAGCGCCAGGTCGTCAACCTTCACCACCACCCCGTCCACCTCGTAGGGCAGGTCGTGGCGGTGCTCGGCCAGCTCGCGGCACCGGCCGAACACGGCGCCGATGCCGGTCAGGGTCACCGCATCCGGGCTGACCGGGAAACCGGCCGACGCCAGCGCCGCCAGCGCACCGCTCTGGCGCCCCGGGGGCCAGGCCGTCGTGCCCCTCGGCCCGGGGCCGGTGGCGTCCTCGGGCGGCACGCCGTCGACCTCGCCGATCTGGTACGCCCAGAAGGCGAGGGGCCGGGTGGCGGTGACGGCGGGGTCCTTCTGGCGCAGCGAGCCGGCGGCCGAGTTGCGGGGGTTGACAAAGGTGCGCTCACCCGCCGCCAGCTGGCGCTCGTTCATCGCCGCGAATGCGGCGGTCGGCATGTAGATCTCGCCCCGCACCTCGAGATGGTGGGGGTAGGGGCCCGCCGACGGCCGGAGGCGCTTGGGCACGTCGCCCACGGTGACCACGTTGGCCGTGACGTCCTCGCCCACCACACCGTCCCCCCGGGTGGCCGCCCGGGTCAGGCGGCCGTCGACGTAGGTGAGCGACATGGCCACCCCGTCCACCTTCGGCTCGCAGGAGAAGTCGAGGGTGTCGAGGTCGATGTCGGGCAACAGCCGGCGCAGCCGGTCGGCCCAGGCGTCGAGCTCGGCTTCGGTGAAGGCGTTGTCCAGGCCCATCATCGGCACTCGGTGCCGGACCTCGTCGAAGAGGCCCATGGGCGGCGCCCCAACCTGCTGGGTGGGTGAGTCGCCGGTGGCCAGTTCGGGGTGGTCCGTCTCGATCTGGTCCAGCTCGCGCACAAGGGCGTCGTAGTCGGCGTCGGGGATCTCCGGCGCGTCGAGGGCGTGGTAGCGCTCGTTGTGGTACCCGATCAGGTCGCGCAGCTCTGACGACCGGGCGGCCGGGTCGGCGACGCCGTCGTCCCCGGGCCGCCCCTTCTTGGTGGACGGACCGGCCTTCTTCACCGGGGCGGCCTTCTTTTCCTTCTTCTCCGCGGCGGCATTCGTGTCCGGAGTCGCCTTCTTGTCCGGCGTGGCCCTCGTGTCCCGGGTGGCCTTTTCCGGGGTCGCCCTCTTCTTCGGGGCCGCCCCGTTACTGGGGGCGGCCTTGGTCGACCGCGGGGAGCGTCCGGCCACCGTCCCCCCTATGCCGCGATCCCGGCGCCGACCACATCGTCGGGATCCCCGGCGTCGTAGAGGGCGACCGTCTGACCCGGGGCCACCGGGCGCTGGGCCTCGGCGAAGCGCACCACCGGCCCGGACGGCCCGGACCCGAGAACGCATGGGGCCGGGCGCCCGTGCGCGCTCACCTGGGCCACCGCCGCCGTCCCCTCGGCCAGGGGGGCGCCGACCCAGGTCAGGCTGCTCGGGACGAGTGCCACCTCCCGGGTCAGGGCCTCGGCGGCGCCACCGACGGTCACCCGCCGGGTCGAGACGTCGACGGCCACCACATAGCGCCGGGACCCGTCGGGGGCCTGGCCCATGCCGCGACGCTGGCCCACCGTCACCAGTTCGATCCCCTCGACCGTCCCGACCGCCTCACCGCTGCGGCGGTCGACCACCGTCGCCGGGTGCAGGGCCAGGCGCCCGGCCAGGAACCCGGCCCGGCCGGTGGCCGAATGGATGAAGCAGACGTCCTGGCTATCGGGCTTGGCGGCGGTCCGCAGGCCGAGGGCGGCCGCCTCGGCCCGCACCTCGGCCTTGGTCATCGCCCCCACCGGCAGCACCAGGCGGGCCAGCTGGCTCTGGCCCAGCATCGAGAGCACGTAGGACTGGTCCTTGGCCGCATCGGCGCCCCGGCGCAGCCGGTGGCCCTCCCCGGCCGGGCCCGGGGCGACCCGGGCGTGGTGCCCGGTCGCCAGGGCGTCGAAGCCGAGGCGCCCGGACCGCTCGAGCAGGCGGTCGAATTTGATGTGCCGGTTGCACTCGATGCACGGGTTGGGGGTCCGGCCGGCCACATGGTCGGCCACGTACGGGGCCACCACCGAGGCCTCGAACTCCTCGGCCAGGTTGAACACGTGGTGGGCGATACCCAGCTGCTGGGCCACCCGGCGGGCGTCGTCGACGTCGGCCACCGAGCAGCATCCCGAGTCCGACGCCCCGCCCCAGAGTTTCAGGGTGGCCCCCACCACCTCGTGGCCGCCGGCCACCAGCCGGGCGGCGGCGACCGACGAGTCGACCCCCCCCGACATGGCCACCAGCACCCGCATGCCCGCAGTTTGGCACCGCCGCCGGCGGGTGGATGACGCGCTCAGCGGCGCAGGCGGGCCACGGCGCCGGGGATGACGGCCAGGGCCCGGTCGACGTCGTCCCCGGTGGTGGTGTGGCCGAGCGTGAAGCGCACGGCGCTCCGGGCGTCGGCCGGCCCCACCCCCATGGCCCCCAGCACGTGGCTCGGCTCGAGGGCCCCGCTGGCGCAGGCCGCCCCGGCCGAGGCACAGACCCCGCCGTCGTCGAGCAGGACCAGCAGCTCCTCCTGCTCGACCCCGGTCACCCGCAGATGGCAGTGCCCGGGCAACACCCGGCGGCGGTCCACGCTCTCGACCACCCCGTCGACCGCGGCGAGCAATCCGTCGGCCAGCCGGTCCCGCAGGGCGGCCACCCGGGCCGACTCGGAGAGCCTGGTGCGGGCCGCGTCGGCCAGGGCGGTGGCCAGGCCGACAGCGCCCGCCACGTCGTGGGTGCCGCTCCGCCGCTCGCGTTCCTGGCCCCCGCCGTGGAGCAGCGGGCGGACCACGGTCCCCTCGCGGACCACCAGGGCCCCGCTCCCCTTCGGACCGCCCAGCTTGTGGGCGCTGACCGAGATCAGGTCCGCCCCGGCGGCGGCGGCGGCCAGGTCGACGAAGGGGGCCGCCGGGACGGCGTCGGTGTGCACCGCGGCGCCTGGGGCCATCCGGCGGACCCGGGCCACCACCTCGGCCAGTGGCTGCAGCGTCCCCACCTCGTTGTTGGCCAGCATCACCGAGACCAGGGCCACCGACGGGTCCAGCGCCGCCTCGAGGGCGTCGAGGTCGACCACGCAGTCGGGGTCGACACCCACCTCGCGCACGACCACCGCCGGCACCCCGGCCAGCCGGGCCGAGCCTTTGGCGGCGGCCCGGCAGGGCTCCAGCACGGCGGCGTGCTCGACGGCCGAGCAGACCACGGTCGGCCAGCGGTCGCCCCGCTCGACCGCCGCCGCCAGGACGCCGAGGACGGCCAGGTTGTCCGATTCGGTCCCGCCGCCGGTGAACACCACCTCGGCCGGAGCGGACCCGAGCACCCCGGCCACCGTCTCGCGGGCCTCCTCCAGCGCCCGCCGGGCGTCCCGGGCCATGCGATGGGCGCCCGAGGCGTTGCCGAAACGGGCGGTGGCGAACGGCGCCATCGCATCGGCCACCTCGGGCCGCACCGGGCTCGTCGAACCGTGGTCCAGATAGGTGACCGACGGCGCCCGGGCGGGCGACGCGCTCATGCGACCCACACCGACTTGGCGTTGCAGAACTCCTTGATCCCAAGCTCGGACAGCTCGCGCCCGTGACCGGACCGCTTGATCCCGCCGAAAGGCATCTCCGGAGTCGAGGCGACCATGGCATTGACGAAGACCTGCCCGGCGTCGATCTCGGCGACCAGGCGTCGCCGTTCCTCGCCGTCATTGGTCCATACGCTGGAGCCGAGCCCGTAGACCGTGCCGTTGGCCAGGGCGATGGCCTCGTCGAGATCGCCCGCCGGTGCGACCGTGGCGACCGGGCCGAACACCTCCTCTGTGGCGATCCGCATCGCCGGGGTCACCCCGGCGAGCACGGTGGGCGGGTAATAGAACCCGGGGCCGTCGGGCACGTCGCCCCCGCAGCCCACCACCACGCCCTCGCTCTTGGCCTGGTCCACCTGGGAGGCCACCTCGTCGCGCTGAGCGGCCGAGTTGAGGGGCCCGACGTCGGTGGACGGGTCCATCGGGTCCCCCACCCTGAGGGCGGCCATGGACTCGCAGAAGCGACCGTAGAACTCGTCGTAGACCGGCCGGGCGACGATGAACCGCTTGGCGGCGATGCAGGACTGGCCGGCGTTCTGGGTCCGGGCGGTTACCGCGGTCGTAACCGCCTTTTCCATGTCCGCCGACTCCATGACCACGAACGGGTCCGAGCCGCCCAACTCGAGCACGCACTTCTTGAGCGCCTCGCCGGCCGCCGCACCGACCGACTGCCCCGCCCGTTCGCTGCCGGTCAGGGTCACCGCGGCCACCCGGTCGTCGGCGATCACCGCGGCGACATCCTTGGACTCGATCAGCAGCGTCGTGAAGACCCCTTCGGGGAAGCCGGCCCGGCGGAAGATGTCCTCGACGGCCAGCGCCGTCTGGGGGACGTTGGACGCATGCTTGAGCAGCCCGACGTTGCCGACCATGAGCGCCGGCGCGGCGAAGCGGATGACCTGCCACATCGGGAAGTTCCACGGCATGACCGCCAGGACCACGCCCAAGGGCTGGTAGCGCACGAAGCTCGTCCGGGCGGACGATTCGATCGGCTGATCGGCCAGCAGCTGCTCGGCCCGCTCGGCGAACCACCGCATGGCCATGGCGCACTTGGCC
>Ga0182024_10000606_pt1 | contig 93362 bp, 86 predicted proteins | sample P32metaG_FD_120480 | JGI IMG/M metagenome (GOLD analysis project Ga0182024, IMG submission 120480) | Permafrost microbial communities from Stordalen Mire, Sweden - P3-2 metaG (Illumina Assembly) | ecosystem: Environmental > Terrestrial > Soil > Wetlands > Permafrost | place: Sweden: Stordalen... | reverse complement strand
TCGGAGAAGATCCGCAAGGGGGTGACGCCGCCAGAGGAGAAGTAGTCTCAGCGACAACCCACCCCGGCGATCAACTGGGGAGTTTCAGTGATCGAGAGTGGGGAGTTTCCGAGATCGGCGGCATCGGACTGCGCCGAGTCCACAGCCAAGCACAGAGTCTGGCGTGACGAGCCACTGATGTCTGGCACCCCATTGTGGCGTTACATGCCGTGGGTGTCTGCTAAGAGCCGTTGCCCCGGACCTTCCGGAATCCCAACGCTCAGACGATCAGGCCAGCGACGACGTGTCCCCCGTGGAGATTGGGGCAACTCCCTTGAGCAGTTCGAACAGTTGTGCGGCGGGCTGTGGCCTGGCGAAGTAAAAGCCCTGACTTGCTTGGCATCCCAATTCCTGTAGAAGCTGATGCTGATCAAGTTCTTCCACCCCCTCAGCCACAGTGTGAAGACCGAAGTCACTGGCCAGCAGCAGGATTGCCCGAATCAAGCGGGCTGGCTCCGGGCGTGTGGCGATATCGGTCACGAAGGCGCGATCAATCTTCAGCGTGTCGACGGGAATCTCGTTGAGCAGGCTAAGTGAGGAGTACCCTGTCCCAAAGTCGTCGATGGCGATTCTCACACCGATACTTCTAAGGCTCGTAAGAACGCGAACCGTCGTCTCGACATCCTCCATGATTGTGCTTTCGGTAATCTCAAGCGTGAGGCGCTTTGCATCCAGACCAGCGCTTGCGGCTGCGCTACGGACGGTGTCGAAGAGTGTCGGGTCCCTGAGCTGCCGCGCCGACAGATTGACACTGAGTCCAAGTGTCTCTCCACCTGCCACATCCCTCGTCAGGGCGACAAACTCCTGGCATGCATGCCGAAGTATCCACTCGCCGATCTGGACGATGATTCCTGAAGACTCGGCCACGCCGATGAAGTCGTCGGGCATGACCAACCCGCGCTCTGGGTGATTCCATCGAATCAGGGCCTCGACGCCTCCGGTGGTTCCCGAGGAGTGGTCGATGATGGGCTGGTAGTACACCTCGAACTCATCGTGGTTGAGGGCGTGCCGAAGATCGGACTCCACCTGCATCCGATCGAGGATCTTTGAATGCATCCCGGAGGTGAAGACCTCGTAGCCCCCCTCGTTCTTCGTCTTGGCCGAGTACATAGCGAGGTCGGCGTTTCGTAGCAGGTCTTCGGCGCTCTCAGCTCCAGATTCATCGAGTGCCATGCCAATGCTGGCCGACACAAAGATATCCGCAGAGTGGACACGGAACGGCTGGGCGAATGATTGAATGAGGCGTTCAGCAGCCGAGCGAGGATACGAATCGAGGGCGACTCCCTCGAAAAGGACTGCGAACTCGTCGCCACCCAGGCGAGCGATGGCGTCCGCCTCTCGAAGGGTTGCTCGTAGCCGCTCCGCCGTCTGCTTGAGCAGTTCATCGCCGAGGGCATGGCCGTGCAGGTCGTTCACGGTTTTGAACTTATCCAGGTCAATGAAGAGCAGCGCAAGTCCACCACCGATCCGGCCGCGCCGCCGTACAGCCTGATCAAGTTGTTCTGAGAACAAGGCGCGATTGGCCAACCCGGTGAGTGTGTCATGGAACGCCTGGTGGCGGAGCTGCTCCTCCAGGGCCTTTTGATCGGTGATGTCGCGGCTGTTGAGGACCAAACCGCCGACGCCTGGCACGTGAATGAGGTTTGTAACGACGGTCTGAAGATAGCGCCACGAGCCGTCGGCATGGCGGGCCCTCCATTCGATGACCGTTTCGCCCGAGTCCTCGATCAGGAGGTCGACAATGGTGTGCCAACGTTGCCGATCAGAGTCATGAATGGCATCGAGAAGGTTGGTGCCGAGAGAAGTGTCCTCGTCCCAGCCAAGGATACGCGTCACGGAAGGACTCTGGAACGTGATGGTCGCATCTGCATCGACGACGGTGACAAGGTCCGAGGCGTTCTGAACCAGTGCCGAGAAGCGAGCCTCACGGGCCTGGAGCTCCGCTGTACTCAGCTCTACCCTTTCCTCCAGGTCGGTCTCTCGCACCGACAGTCGCCGCACGCCCCCGAACAGCAGGGTCACGAACTGGCCGATCAGGATGAAGAATATCCCTCGACTCACCCAATCGCTCAGCGCCTGGGGCGTCTTGGTGGCGACGTCAGCAGGCAGGAGTGGTCCCGCCACAAACATCGAGATGGTGGCGGCCACCAATGCCCCAAACGGTCCGAACCGCAGACCAGCCAGGAATACCGCGACGTAGAACCAATGCGGAGCCACGTTGGTCCCGCCGCCGAGAAAATACGCGGCGACCCAGGACGCGCCGATCAGCCCCACTATGACCGCAACCGCCGCCGGCGCGGATAGGTTCATGAGGGTGATCGAGGCAATAAATCGGTCCGAGCGGGATCTCGAAGCGGTGGCGCCCTTTTGATCCATCGGTTTGGTCACCGGCGCCGATTTGTCGACGGCTTGTCTGACGGCCGATGGGCCGTCGGACCCCCCCTTTGGGGCTCGAGAATGGGACACAAATGCTCCTTTTTCTGATATTCAGAAAGGAGTTATCGCGCTCGAACAGGCGAAAACCAAGCTCGGTCGTCGTCCAATCCAAACGTCCTCACCGAAGACCTCACGCGGGTATCGACTGTTATGGGTCCAGCCTTAACTCCGCCTTAACTCGGATCGACCGATGGCCCTTGAAAAGGGTCCGGTTCGGAGATCCGCATAGCCACAGAGAGAGTGTTCAAGTCAGCCCGGCTGAAATGTCACCGTGCGGCAATCACTTGCTGTGTGGGTGATCCACTAGGTTCTGTAGACCGGCCTCTGAGCAGACTCACGCTGTATTCATCCGGCGACGTTCGTTTTCGGTCGGTCTGCCGGACGCGAACGGACGAGGCGACCACACCCATCTACACATAAGTCCCGGTCCCTTGAAATACACGTCTCGTCGCGGCTGCCGAAGAAGACAAACGCGGCGTTGCCGTCGTCCTACAAGATCGTCTCATTGGCGCCGCTGGTGAAGGTGGTCCAGCTCGATCCCCGTGATACTGCGGGCGACGGGCTGAGGAGTTGATCTCCACCGGCTCTCGACGTAGACAGTGTGGTCCTCCACGTAGAAGACGGCGTAGACATCGGAGTCACCGCTCGTGGCTGTATCTCCGGTCTCCTCCTCGCCGGTGGCGACGATACCGCTCGTCGGGCACCGTATACCTACTAAATTTAGGTACGGACGACGACTGAGTTCCACGCCAGACCGAAGCGACGAGCCGAGCTCCGTGGGTCGGGACTTAAGAGCTGCCCACGGCGCTCCTTCCCATTTGGCCCCATGCCAGAATTCCCCGCTTCGGGTGGCCCCGCCACTGGCTCCTTTCAGCCTCTGTGCCTGTCGGTTTGACTGGCCATCCGAAGCATTGAGGATTGCCGGCATTATCTACACATACCGACTGGTTGCCAGCCGCCATCAGAAGTCCACGAAATGTGTGAAGGGCCGAGTATCGGGTTCCACGTCGGTCCGGAGCACCGCCCATTGGTGCAGGTCATCCGCGGGCGACACCGATTCGAGCTTCCAGCCGCGATTGGCCAAGAAGAACGATGTAGCCCGAGCGATCGCCGGAAGCTGATAGTCGTCGATGAAGACGACTCCACCGGGTCGAACCAGACGTCCGAGAAAGAACAGGTCGACCAAGAACCACTCGAAACGGTGATTCCCATCGACAAAGGCAAGATCGAAGGTCTCGCTTGCAGCAAGTAGTCGGGGTAGGACTATCTGGGACTCTTCCGGGTGATGCTCAACTAGGTCGGCAACTCCCGCCTCATCGAGGAACTGGAGCCCCAGGTTGGCGAACCTTGTTGCCTGATGAGGATCGATGACAACGTGGACCGACGCGTCATGGCCCTCCGCGATCAGACCCTCGCAGACGAACAGAGCCGAAATCCCATATCCCAATCCGATCTCGATCGTCCGGGCGGCGCTCTCGTGCAAGACCCAGTCCCTCAGGTTCTCGCCCTCGGCGGCGCTGGCTGCAACGGGAAAGAGTATGTGTTCCGAGCCGTCAGACTGGGCGGTGGCAGTACCGCTACTAGTGAGCCGTTCGATGACCTCGCGGACCTGCTGCTGCCGCCTTTCCACGACAACATCTTGCCCCAAGATCAGAGGCGCGTCGCATTTGGGCAAAGCAGCTAGTCGACGTTTTGCGATGTTGTGTGGTAATCCCCACGGTCCGATGCGCATGGAACTGCCGGGTGTGAGGGGTAACGGACTCGTCTCCTGACTCGACTTAAGCAGTATCGCTGTGGCCCCCAATTACTGAGGGACCGCAACTTCGGAGACCGTGTCGATCAACAAATGTCCACTCGGATCGACCCCAAGGGGCCGAGCTCGATGTCAAAGTGGTCCCCCGATCCGATGGTCCTGGGGGCAATGAGGGATCCGGCGATGATGCGATCACCTGGTGCCAGGGTCGCGCCTCGTTCAGCCAGAAACACCTGCACGAACTCGATTGTCATTGCTGGCAGCTCATGCAATGTGCCGCGGGCTACAACTTGCCCGTCGACCTTGACAACCCCCTCAAGCTCAGTGAGTTCAAGGTCTCTGACTTCCGGCCCGAAGATGACGCCTCGATGAAAAATGTTTCCAGCCAGGATCGGCTCGATGTTTTCGAAAGGCAAGTTTAGATCCACCAATTCGACGGCCGCAGCAAGCCCGGCGACGTCACTGGCCTCGCCCACTCGGATGGCTAGTTCTACCTCGAGGGCTGGATGCTCCCACTCGCTGGCATCAATCGATTGGCCAACGGGGATCACGGTCCGATCTGTGAGATAGCCCACAACCGGACCCTTCAGCCCGAAATGCGACTGGAGAACCGGGACGTTAATCCCGATCTTCCATCCGATGGCCCTCGCTCCAGCATCCAGCTCTGCCGACCTAGAGGCGAGAAGCAGCCGCATCCCTGCGTCAACACTGGCCGAAGATTCGCCCGCGCCCATGGTGCGAGTCTGCCACCGCTCTACATCGAGACGTAGTCCGTCCCCAGGAGAACCGTCGCAAATTGGCTGCTCGATGGCGGTGACATAGGCGGTCCGCGAAACGTGCTGGGAGGAGATCAGACACGATGGGACGAAATTGTTGGCTCGAATGTTGGCTCGAATGTTGGCTCTTCATCTCGCTCTTCCCCGTGTCGTCTCATCGAGTGTGTACGGCGACGACTTACCAAGCCAGTCCCTCGATGGCCTTGGTCCGGTCCACGTCCTTCGACATATGTGGACGTCTCGTCCGATTGCTAGGCGGACGCTGCCCGCATAGTTCACCGGGTTACGCGTTTGACGCGGAAAAGATCAGCTGGATCTCAAGTCCACCTTCCGGGCGGGGACGTGCGGTGACCTCGGCGCTGTGAGCTTGGGCGATTGCTCGGACGATCGCCAGGCCGAGCCCGTGTCCGTCCGTGTGTCGGACACGCTCGCTGCCGATCTGTTGCAACGGCTGGAAGAGCCGCTCGACCTCAGCGGGTGGGACCACCGGACCGGTATTGCTCACTGAGATGGTCGCTCGCCCCGGAACGGATATCGTCGAGATCTCGACTCTTCCTCCGGTCATGTTGTGGCGTATGGCGTTGTCCACAAGGTTTGCCACCAAGCTCTCTACCAGTCTGGGGTCGCCGAATGCCGGGGCGGCGACGATGCCGGCGTCGATGTGGATACCGCGGCGTTCCGCTGCTTCCCGGCGGGCGGCGAGCACGTTTTCGGTGACCTCGCCGAGGTCGAACTGCTCCCACCGCTCGACACCCCGCTCGCTGGTTGCCAGGGTAAGGAGCGCATCGATGAGCCGCTCTTGTTGCTCGCCCAGCTGGAGCGCCTCTTCGCAGGCTGCCCGCAAACCTTCGGCACTGGCGTCGGGGTCGGCGAGAGCCACCTGCAGCAGCGTCCGCTGGCCTGCCAGTGGCGTCCGCAGTTCGTGCGAAGCGTTCGCCACGAAGTGGCGCTGCGATTCAAAGGAGGCTTCGAGCCGCCCGAAGAGGGCGTCGAGGGTCCTGCCGAGTTCGCTGAGTTCGTCCATTGGGCCGTCAACCGCGAGACGCCGATGCAGGTTGGTGGCGGAGATCTCCTGTGCTGTCATATTCATGGCACGCAGCGGCCCCAGGAACCGCCCAGCGATCCACCAGGCAAGCCAGATCGCGACCAGGACTGCGACCAGCCCCACGATGGCCGGTGCGACGTTGAATTCGTGGGTGGTAGAGACGCTTTGTGATCCGGCGGAGAAGTTGGTGCCCGGGGCGGCTCTTTCGCTGTGGTGTACCAAAAGGCCGGAAACGCCGAGCACCGAGGCAACGAGGGCGACGAATAGCCCGGCGTAGAGCATGGTGAGCTGCACGCGAAGCGGTGGCCGACGAAGGCTGTCTTTCGTCAGCATTTTGCGGATGTTCATGGTGAATCTCCGATCCGGTAGCCGACCTCGCGGACGGTCTCGATCAACGGCGGGGCGCCGAGCTTGGCCCGCAGCCGGCGCATCGTCGTCTTGACTGCGGTGGTGAAGGGGTCGGTGGCCTCGTCCCAGACCCGTTCGAGGAGTTCCTCGGTGGAGACCACCCGGTGGCCCGAGGCGAGGAGGCATTCGAGGACGGAGAACTCCTTCGGGCTGAGCTCCAGGCGCCGACCGGCCCGGAAGGCGACCTGGCGGCTGGGATCGAGCACCACATCTCCTGCTTCGAGCGTCGGCTGCGTTGCGGGCGTCGAGCGGCGCCCGAGGGCGCGCACGCGGGCGACGAGCTCGGAGAAGTCGAACGGCTTCGGGAGGTAGTCGTCGGCGCCCAATCCGAGGCCGTCGACCCGGTCTTTGACGGTGCTCGCCGCGGTCAGCATCAATACTCGACTGTCCGAGCTTCCCGCCACGATCCGTCGGCACACCTCGTCGCCGGGCACACCGGGCAGGTCCCGGTCCAACACCACGACGTCGTAGCGGGTGATCGCCAGATGACCGAGAGCGTCGTTCCCGTCGAGGACGACGTCGACGGCCATCCCCTCGCGGCGAAGCCCGGTCCCGATCGACCGGGCCAGAACCTCGAAATCCTCGACGACCAGCACTCTCACGACCTTTCTCCCTTCCGCGTCCTATCGCTGGTGGCGACTTCCAGTTCGGGGGTCGGGCGGGACGACATAGGTCCAACCATGACAGAACCCAGGTGTCAACCCGGTGTCAGCCGCTGACACCGGGCTGACACCTGGCATGTCGTACAACTCCGTCAAACGCCATCGAAACGACGAAGGACGGACGACCAAATGAGCGACGCAACCATCGAAGTCACCGGCCTGCGCAAGCGGTTCGGTCCGGCGCTGGCCCTCGACGGCATGACCTTCACCGTCATGCCCGGCAAGGTGACCGGCTTCGTCGGACCCAACGGAGCCGGCAAGTCCACCACCATCCGGGTGATCCTCGGCCTCGACGCCCCCGACGAGGGCCGCGCCCTGGTCTGCGGGCAGCCCTATCAGCACCTGCGGCACCCGCTCAGCCACGTCGGGGCGCTGGTCGACGCCGCCGCCCTCCAGCCCAGCCGCTCCGCCCGGAACCACCTGCTGTGGATGGCCCGCTCCCAGGCCATGGCGGCCAGCCGGGTCGACGCCGTGATCGATCTCGTCGGCCTCGGCTCGGCGGCACGTCGCAAGGCGGGCGGGTACTCGCTCGGCATGCGCCAACGACTCGGCATCGCCGCCGCCATGCTCGGCGACCCGCCGGTGATCATCATGGACGAGCCGTTCAACGGCATGGACCCAGAGGGAATCATCTGGATGCGCCGGCTCCTCCGCTCCCTCGCCGCGGAGGGACGGGCCATCCTCGTCTCCAGCCATCTGATGGGCGAGGTGCAAGACGTCGCCGATCACGTCGTGGTGGTCGGTCGCGGCAGGGTGCTCGCCGATGCCAGTGTCGACGCCTTGGTCGCCCGCGCCTCGGGTGACGAGGTCCTGATCCGCACGTCGTCGCCGGCCGAGGCGGTGACGACGCTGCAACAAGTGGGTGCTGCCGCGACCGTCATCGACGGCAACACCCTCAGCGTTTCCGGGCTCGAAACACAGCACGTTGTGGACGTCCTCAGCCAGGCGCATGTTCGCTTCTCCGAGGTCTCCGCCCAGCGGGCGACACTCGAGGACGTCTATCTCCAGCTCACCAGTGGCGAGGTCGAGTTCCGGGGCGGCTCGGACACGGAGGCGCGACGATGACCGCCGCCAGCGCACCACCTCGCCTGACCCACGGGCGGCGACGCGAGAGCTTCAACCCTGTGCTCAGGGCCGAATGGATCAAGTTCCGGACGGTGCGCGGTTGGGTGATCGGCCTCATTGTCGCCGCCGTTCTGTGCGTGACGTTCACGTTCCTTACCGCCAACGGCACCCACGAAGGTAGCTGCACTGGCCCAAGCCCATCGCAGACCACCTGCCAGGCCGGTCATCCCTTCGTCCCGACGGGCCCGGACGGCGAGGCGGTCGCCGACAGCTACTACTTCGTCGACCAACCGCTCACCGGCAACGGCACCATCACAGCCCAGGTCACCTCGCTCACCGGCGTGACCTCAACCCAACCGGTGAACGTCGCCCCCTCGCTGGCGGACACCCACCCCGGGTTGGCGACTTGGGCCAAAGCCGGGATCCTCCTTACGCCGAGCACCAAACAAGGATCGGCTTACGCCGCAGTGATGGCCACCGGCAGCCACGGCGTCCGCTGGCAGTACGACTACACCCACGACAGCGCCGGCCTGCCCGGATCGACCTCCGTTGCCTCTCCGCGCTGGCTGCGGCTGACCCGCACCGGTCACACGCTCAGCGGCTATGACTCGACCGACGGGACAAGCTGGACCGCGATCGGCACAACCCACCTGACCGAACTTCCCTCCACCGTGGCGGTCGGGCTGTTCGTCACGTCACCTGTGTCGTTCCAAGGCTCCAACGGCTCCGCCACCCGCGCCACCGCCACCTTCGACCAGGTCAGCATCCGGGGCGCCGGCGCCTCGAAGGCCTGGCACGGCCTAAGCATCGGAACGGACCCGCAGGACTTCTACCCGACCCTCGGATCCGGCAGCTATCACCGCTCCGGGGGCGCATTCGTGGTCAGCGGCTCCGGCGACATCGCCCCAGGCGTTGGCGAAGGGCTCCTCGGCGCCGACACCGCCGGCAGCACCCTCCTCCTCGGGCTCATCGTCGGGCTGATCGTGATGATCGTGGTGGCGACGATGTTCATCACCACCGAGTACCGCCGCGGCCTCATCCGCACCACCTTCGCCGCCACTCCCAACCGGCGCCGGGTGCTGGCGGCCAAGGCCATCGTCATTGGCGCCGTCGCCTTCGTGACCGCCGCGCTGTCCGCAGCCGTCGCCGTCCCACTCGGCGAGCACAAGCTCAATGCGAACGGCAACTACGTCTTCCCGGTCAGCACCTTCACCGAACTGCGGATCATCGCCGGCAGCGCCGCTCTGGTCGCCGTCACCGCCATCGCCGTGCTCGCCCTTGGCACCATCATGCGCAAAAGCGCCGGAGCTGTCACCGGAGGCATTGTCATCTTCGTTCTCCCCTACATCATCGGCTCCGCCATCTCCGGCAGCGCCGAACAGTGGCTGTTGCGCCTCACCCCGGCCGCCGGCTTCGCCGTCCTCGGAGTTCTCCCCCGATCCCCGCAGGTCAGCTACCCGTACACCCTCGGCAACGGCTACTACCAACTCGGACCGTGGGCCGGCTTGGCCGTCCTCTGCGTCTACGCTGCGCTCGCCCTCGGCGTAGCAGCCTTCCTAATGCGCCGGAGAGACGCATGACCGACGCGGTGCGCGCCGAGTGGTCCAAGCTTCGCACCCTGGCCAGCACCGGCTGGCTGCTCGTCGGGACCGTCATCTTGACGGTCGGCATTAGCGTCGCCGTCGCCGCCGCCGTCCACGTCACGTCAGGGAGCGGTCAGGACCCCACCAAGCTCAGCCTGACCGGCATCTACCTCGGTCAGACGGTCGTCGCTGTCCTCGCCGTCCTCGCCATCTCCGAGGAGTACGGCACCGGCATGATCCGCGCCACCCTCTGCGCCATGCCGCGCCGTCTCGTGCTCCTCGTCGCCAAGGCCACCAACGTGGCCGGCCTGGCGTTTGTCGCCGGTCTCGTCGCCGTCGCCGGCTGCCTTCTCGCCGGACGCCTCATGCTCCCCACCGACGGGCTCAACCCGGACCACGGGTACGCCCTCGTGTCGATAGGCCACGGTCCGACACTGCGCGCCGCCATCGGCAGCGTCGTCTACCTCGTCCTCATCGCCCTGCTCAGCCTCGGCGTCGCCACCGCTATGCGCGACACCGCCGTCTCCATCGGCGTCGTGCTCGGCCTGCTCTACCTGCCCTCCATCCTCGCCCAGGCAGTCACCGACCCGTTGCGTCGACACCTACAGCAGATCGCCCCGATGACCGCCGGGCTCGCCATCCAAGCCACCACCAACCTCCGCTCCCTTCCGATCAGCCCTTGGGCCGGAATCGGAGTCCTCGCCGCATGGGCGATGGCGTCGCTCCTCGTTGGCGGACTGCTGTTGCGGCTGCGTGACGCCTGATTGGCTCCACGCAGCCTTCTCGCCGCTCGTGCACTGCCGCGCTTGCCGGTTGCCCTCGACAGGTGTCTCAAACAGTGCCAGCTGGTCTCAATCGCGTCCGACAAAAATGTTGGCTTTCCTACATCACGCCCTCACCGGGCATGAGCTGGGCTTATGGACCGCAATGGGGCGTCTTTGCGCAGAATTGTTGGCTATGTTGCGCCGACAAGTAGTCGACCTTGACCTTCTGACCTGCGCTTTTGGCGCGCTTGGAGGGACTCGAACCCCCAACCTTCTGATCCGTAGTTGGGCCGGAATCGTCCAAAGACTTCCTCAAAAGTCCCATACCGTCGCAAATTCGCTGGTGAATGGCGGCGGCAAGGGCAGCCGCCAATCGTGCCGGGACCACGCCGGACACGATGGGACGAAATTGTTGGCTCGAATGTTGGCTCCTATCTCGCTCTGTCCCCTGTCGTCTCACCGGGGTCGCCGAGTCCTGGGGCCGCGACGATGCTGGCGTCGATGTGGATACCTCGGCATTCCGCCCCTTGCCTGCGGCCGAGGAGCACGCCGTCGGTGCCCTCTCCCAGGTCGAACGGCGCTAGCGAGCGGGGCGACGAGGAGTGGGTACGGATTACCAGAAACTCGAACCCTTAGAACTTCCGGCCAATTAGTCGTTCGAAGGTGTTCATGTTGGGTTTGCATGTCGCAATGGCGCCGAGCGAGCCACCGCTTCCCTGAGGCGCACTTTCCGTCCCGTGCGCAGGATGGCCCGCCGATAGATGCGAGCGGCCAGTCTGGCCATGAGCACAGTACCGACAATGCTGAGGCCGAGGGACACGGTGAACTGCCACCAGGTGACATCTCGTAGACCCACCAGCGCGGGCATGGCGAACGGTGACGTCGGAGGCAGATAGGCGAGGACCTTGAAGAACGGGGAGACGTTGCCGGTCTCTAGCGTGGTGAGCGAATAGATATAGCCGACGATTATCGGCAGACTGAGTGGGAAGGCGAGGCTCTGAACCTGGTCCTGGCGCTCCGCCATGGACCCCGCCGCTGCGTATACCCAGCAGTAGAAGGCGTAGCCGAGCACCAGCCACAACAGGGTGCTGCCCACCACTACGGGCGCCGAGCCGTGCAGGATATTGGAACCAACGGCCTTAGCCGCAATGAGGGCGACGAGTACAATAAGGGTGGCTTGCGAAAAGGCCACCAGACCGATGCCGAGGACCTTGCCCGTCAGAAGCCGGACAGGGCGCACCGCGGCCAGCAGCACTTCGACCACCCGGCTGGCCTTTTCCTCCATGACCCCGATGAGGATCCAGGTGTTGTACTGCGTCAGCATGACGAACGTCAGGATGAGTCCGATCAGAGGGAGTCCAACATTGGCGGGTTTCTTGCTGGTTCCTGCGGCCTGGAGGCTCAGTATCCGGATCGGCTTGGCACCCTGCAGCTCCGACGCCTGCCTGGTCGTAAGGCCGGCGGCCTCAAATGCCTCGGTAATCCCGAGGTTCTGAGCCAAGGCTTGAGCCAGCTGGGCCGTGTCCGAGCTGTCGGTGGAAGTGATTGCCTGGTCCACCACCAATGCTCTGGAGTCAATCAGGGCCAGGTCGATGCGTCCCGACCGCAAGTCCCGATGAGCAGCCGCAACGCTGGATTCGCTGACGAAGTTCATGGCGTCATCAGTGCTCGCGGCGGCGCCTCGTATGTCCGCCTTCACGGTAGCGGACGTGGTGCCGACCACCCCGACCACGGTCGGAGATGCGGTTCCGTGGTCCAGCGTGGGGATGACAATGGCGAGACACACGACGATCAACATGAGCAAGGTCCCCACCCGAAATACCCGGCCTCGAAACCGCTCACGGATTTCTCGGCCTGCCACCAAGCCGATGTCGCTGTCGAACGGGCCGAACTGGACGGGCCTTTGAGGTGATACCGGGGTGACGGTGGAAGGGGCGGCGGAGTGGCGGGTTGCTCTCTCAGCCCTGCGTCTGCGGAACATCCACAGCCGTACCGACAGCACGACCAAAACAAGCGCGGCAATCACCGCGAACTTCACGCCAGTGCCTCTCGGAATACCTCCGAGAGCCGGCGACGAGCGAAGACGAACTCGGTCACCCGGCCGGCCGCCATGGCGGCCTGCAGCACCACGTCGCTGTCCACAGATTCGTCAAGGATCAACCGCGCCTCACCCCCGCCCACCTCGGAGATGGTGACGCCTGGGAGACCGACGGCCCAAGTGGCCTCGCGGTCTCCCTCCACCCGTACAACGAGACGGCGCTGCCCGCTGGTGGCCAGCTCGTCCACCGTCCCGGTCACGATCAGGCGACCATGGTCGATGATGATGACCGAATCGCAGAGATCCTCGACCTGGTCGAGCTGATGGCTGGAGAAAATCACACAGCATCCGGCGCGAGCCTGCTCAACGAGCACGCCACCGATCGTGTCGATGCCGGCGGGGTCTAATCCGGCCAAGGGCTCGTCGAGAATGAGGACGTCGGGGCCGTGCACCAAAGCGGCGGCCAGTTGCACCCTCTGCTGGTTCCCGTGAGAGAGGTCGTCGACCTTGCTACCCGCGCGTTCGGCTAACCCCATCCGCTCAAGCCACGCCGTCGTACCCACTTGGGCATCAAACGCTTGCATGCCATGCAGGCGACCCAGGTACTCAAGTTGTTCGCCCACCTTCATGGCCGGGTACAGACCGCGCTCTTCCGGCATGTAGCCAAAGCGACGGCGTTCTGCCTGGCCGACCGGGGTTCCGTTCCAGGTGACGGTGCCCGCGTCCAGATCGGTCAGGCCGAAGACGGCGCGCATCGTGGTCGTCTTGCCGGCACCGTTGGGGCCCAGGAAGCCGACCACTTTTCCGGCCGGGACAGAAAATGACAGATCATCGAGGGCGGTGAGGGCCCCGAAGTGGCGGGTCAGGCCTGTCAATTCAAGGAGACCATCCACTCCTTCACACTAGGTCATGTGTCTCAACACCGACCTGACCTGGACTTTGTCAGCGCGCTTGGAGGGACTCGAACCCCCAACCTTCTGATCCGTAGTCAGATGCTCTATCCAATTGAGCTACAAGCGCCGGATGATATCTGTGGCCGCCGGATCCGCCGGATCCGCTCAGGGGAGACGACGACAGCCGCCGATCTTATCCTCCCCAGCGGACCCACCTCTCGTCGTGATCCCCGGAGCGGGCACTACTTCTCGAGCGGAAGACCGATGGGGTTGAGCGTCGGGATGAGCCCGAGATCGGCGATCCGAGAAGCCATGGGCTGAAGGAGCCCTTTCAACTCGTCGGTGGCCTCGTCCCCGATCCGATCCCAGGGCTCGATCGACATCCTGTCGGTCGCCTCCTCGATCTGCTGGCGTGCCGCCGCGCCCACCGCTGTCAGCTTCCCCGGGTCGGCCTCGTCCACCCACCCGCGCGCCACCATGGAGCGCTCTGCCTCTTCCCACTCCTCGTCGCTCCAACCCCGGGCCGGCTGCAGCACCGAACGGGTGACGGCTCCGGTCCCCACGAACGAAATGTGAGCCTGGCACCCGTCAAGGCCGGCATCGACGAGGGCGGCCACATGTCCATCGCCCCGATGCTCCCTCAGGATCGTCGTCGCCTGCCACAGATCGAGCATCGGATCGCCCGGCCAGGGCAGCGCCGCGTTCCCGGCCGCCAGGGGGCGGCCGACGACGGTCACGCTCTCGGCCGCTCGACGGGCGATCTCCGCCGCCGACCTCACCACCGATCCGTTGCGATCGGACCCGAAGATCCGATCGCAGGCCCGGTCGACGCCCGCCAGTCGGGCGGCGAGCACCTTCGCCGGAGAGGCGAATCCCCAGGCATCGGGAGGGCACGGGCCGCCATCCGGGGAGCGAAGTTGTAGAACGTCGCCGTCGCCACGGCAGGCTCCACCGCTCCCATGGGGGCCGAGCGTCCGGCGAAGTACCCCATCCAGAAGCCTTTCAGCCCGCTGGCCCGGAATTCCTCGTCCGACTCGGTCGCGAAGTACGTCACCGCGTGCAGTGGGTCCAGGACCCGCCACATGCTCCTAGCCATCATCGGGCGGCTCATCTGCCCATGCTTTCAGGTCGTTCGCCCACCCGGCAGGTCCAGGTCGGTGTCGTCAGACAACGATGCGCACGGTCGACACCGTGACCGCCCGACCGCCGAGGATCACCCTGTCACCGGCCACCCGCATCCGGACGATCCCACCGCGCGCCGAGGCCTGTTCGCCCACCAACTCAGTGCGACCGAGACGTTCGGCCCAGAACGGGGCCAGGGTGCAGTGCGCCGATCCCGTGACCGGATCCTCCGCAATGCCGAACGACGGTGCGAAGACCCGGCTGACGCAGTCGATGCCGTCCCTGTCGCCTCCGGCGGTGAAGACGACGCACCGGACGCCGAGGGCGGCGATGGCCCCCAGGTCAGGTTGGAGCGACCGGACGGCGGCGGCGTCGGCCAGCTCGATGAGGAGGTCGCTTCGTCCCCGCCCGCACCATCCGATCCCGACGATGTCCAACGTTGCCGGCCGATCGGTGGCGGCCGGAGGATCGGCCGGGAAATCCATCTGGATCCATCCGTCCTCCTCCGTCGAGCACGTGAGCAATCCGCTCCGGGTGACGAACCGGCCGGTGCCACCGAGCACGTGCGCGGTGGCGAGCGTGGCGTGCCCGCACAGATCGACCTCCACCGTCGGCGTGAACCAACGCAGGTCATACGAGCCGTCGGCCCGGGAGGCGGCGAATGCCGTCTCCGAGAGGTTCATCTCCCGGGCGATCAATTGCATCTCGCTGTCATCGGGGAAGCGGTCGACGACGGCCACGGCCGCCGGATTGCCGCCGAAGGGACGTTCGGTAAAGGCGTCGACCACCGTGAGATCGAGGGGCATGCCCCACTCTACGATCAGCGCCATCGGGTCGATGACAGCGACGGCTGCGACCGCTCGCCATGGCCGAAACCGGCCCCGGGGGCGAGATCTGACGGAGCGTTAGACTTGCCCGATGGCCCCCACCAAGAGTGCGATACCCGCCGTCGACGGCTGGTTCACGACCGGCGGATCGCCCACCCTCATGGGCAGCCGGTGCCGAACCTGCGGAACCTACGCCTTCCCCCGCGAGACCTACTTCTGCCGCAATCCCGAATGTGACAGCCAGGAGTTCGAGGACGTCCCCCTGAGCCGACGGGGCAAGATCTGGTCCTACACCGACGCCCGTTACCAACCCCCTCTGCCCTACCGGGCGGCCGACCCTTACGAGCCCTTTTGCATCGCCGCCGTCGAGTTGGCGGCCGAGAAGATGGTCGTGATGGGACAGGTGATACCGGGAGTGAGCGTCGATGACCTCTCGATCGGTACCGAGGTCGAGCTCGTCACCGATGTCCTCTACGAGGACGACGACCACCAATACCTCGTATGGAAATGGCGCCCCGTCTCGTCGGACGATCACTCGGGAGATGCACATGGCTGACGACAAGAAGGTGGCCGTCCTCGGCGTGGGCATGCACCCCTGGGGCAAGTGGGGACGCAACTTCGTCGAGTACGGCCTGACCGCGGCCCGCGCCGCCCTGGCCGATGCCGGTCTCGAGTGGCGCGACGTCGGCTTCGTCTCCGGGGCCGACACCATCCGCAACGGCTACCCCGGCTACGTCGCCGGAGCCACCTTCGCCCAGGCCCTCGGATGGACCGGCGCCCGCGTGGCGAGCTCCTACGCGGCCTGCGCCTCGGGGGCCACGGCCGTGGCCGCCGCCCGGGCCCAGATCCTCGCCGGCCTCTGCGACGTGGCCCTCGTGGTGGGGGCCGACACCACCCCGAAGGGGTTCTTCGCCCCCGTGGGCGGGGACCGCAAGGACGATCCCGACTGGCTCCGATTCCATCTCCTCGGAGCGACGAACCCGACCTACTTCGCCCTCTACGCCCGCCGGCGCATGGAGCTCTTCGGAGCCACCGAAAACGACTTCGCCGCCGTGAAGGTCAAGAACGCCCGCCACGGTGTGGCCAACCCCAACGCCCGCTACCGCGCCGAGGTCACCACCGACGAGGTCCTCGCCTCACCGATGGTGGCCGACCCTCTACGCCTCCTGGAGATCTGCGCCACCTCCGATGGCGGCGCCGCCCTGGTGCTCTCGAGCACCGACTTCGCCCGTCGCCACGCCGGCGCCGCCGGTCTCGTGACCATTCCCGCCGTCTCCACCGTCACCCCCCGCTTTCCCCAGACCGTGATCGAGATGCCGAACTTCGCCACCGACTCGGCCGTGGCCGCCGACGGAGGGCCCGGATCGGGCTTCCGCCGCTCCATCGCCCACGCCGCCTACGAGGAAGCCGGGATCAGTCCCGAGGACGTCGATGTGGCCGAGGTCTACGACCTCTCCTCCGCCCTCGAGCTCGACTGGTACGAGGACATCGGCCTCTGCAAGGAGGGCGAGGCCGAGCGGCTTCTGCGCGACGGCGACACCGCCGTTGGCGGCCGGATCCCCGTCAACCCCAGTGGTGGCCTGTCCTGCTTCGGTGAAGCCATCCCCGCCCAGGCCATCGCTCAGGTCTGCGAGCTCGTCTGGCAACTGCGCGGTCAGGCCGACGGCCGTCAGGTTGAAGGCGCCCGCGTCGGGGTGACAGCCAACCAAGGCCTCTTCGGCCATGGCTCCTCGGTGATCGTCTCCAAGTAGCCGGCGACATCTCTCCTCCCGTGGCCGACGTCGTCCTTCTCGAGGTGGTCGAGCGGATCGCCACGGTCACCTTGAACCGCCCGCAGGCCCGCAACGCCATGTCGACCGAGCTCATCGCCGCGCTCGGGCGCCTGGTTGGTGAAGCGAACGCACGAGACGACGTCGACGTCCTCATCCTGACCGGAGCCGATCCCGCCTTCTGTGCCGGCCTCGACCTGAAGGAACTGGGCCATGACGGCGGACCCCTGAAGCGCACCCGCGACACCGACGGAGCCACCGCCGACAGCGACGACGACGCCGGCCATGACTGGCGGCGCCGGGTGCGGGGGCCCACACTCCCCACCTCGAAGCCGATCATCGGGGCCGTGAACGGCGTAGCCGTGACCGGCGGCCTCGAGCTGGCGCTTAACTGTGACTTCCTGGTGGCCTCGGACCGGGCCCGCTTTGCCGACACCCACTCCCGCGTCGGTGTCCACCCGCTGTGGGGGCTCACGGTGACCCTGCCCCAGGCGGTCGGTATCCGGCGCGCCCGCGAGATGAGTGCCACCGGGAACTTCGTCGACGCCCGCCTCGCCCTCCAGTGGGGACTGGTGAACCACGTGGTCGATCACGACGAGCTCCTGCCCTTCGCCCGTCGACTGGCCGCCGACATCATCTCGTCCGACCAGCGCGCCGTCGGCGCCATCCTGGCCACCTACGAGGAGGCCAGCCGGGTACCGGGAGCGAAGGCCCGCGACGTCGAAACCCGCGCCGCGGCGGTGTTCCAGCGCGGCGGCGTCGATCCGGCCGACATCGAGCGGCGCCGGCACCTGGTGGCGCAAAGAGGTCGAACTCAGCTCTGAGCGCGTCAACCGTCATGCCGGCGGTCGAACCCGGCCCGAGACCGGGTCGACCGCCGACACCTCGCCGGCATCAGCCGACGTGGACCTGCATCAGGACCCGAACCCACTCGGTGCGACAGACGGCGTTGACGTCGGTGTGGTGATGGGCCCGCTGATGGTCGTTGCCTCGACCGGCGTCAACGTTTTGATGGTCTGGCCCCCGTTCTCGAGTTGCACCACCTCGTTTCCCTGTATGCCGTAGTGGTCGCTCTTCGTGTACGACAGCGGCACCAGCCACGGCCCCGGTAGGGACGACGAGTGATTCTCGACCGCGTCGACGAGCGCCGTGCGGGTGAGGTTCTTCCCCGCCGCCTTCAAATCCTGCACGACGTTGTACCCGAGAGCCAGGCCGTACTCCGTATTCCCGTCCCACGGCGCGCCGGAATCGTAGGTGTGCAGGATCTTCTTGAACCCGACTATCCAGCTGTTCGTCGCATCCGTGATGGGCGGCAGGTAGGCGTCGCTGATGATTCCGCTCAGCAGCGATGCTCCGGCGGCACCCTTCGATATCGACGACAGCAGACCCGTCAACGTGGGCGGATCCGATCCGACCGAAGACACGACCCACTGGGGGTTGTATCCCACCTCGGCCGCGGCCAGAAGGGCCAGGGCGGTGGCGGCCGGAATCGTGTAGAGCACCACCACCTTGGCCCCGGCGGCCTTCAAGGCATCGATCTGGCTTCCCAGCCCGCTGGCCAGCCCCTGAGTGGTGGCCACGTAGGTCTGTCGCCCCACCACATCGGAGCTCGGGATCTGGTCATCCAGGCCCTTCACGCCGTCCTGACCGAATTCGTCGTCCTGGGACAGGTACCCCACCTTTTGCCCGGCGAAGTGCCCATCGATGTAGCGCCCCAGGACCTTGCCCTCGTCGGTGTAGGGGGGCTGCCACCCGAAAGTGATGGGCAAGCTGGGCGAGCTCCAGCAGTTGCATCCACTCTCGACGAACAGAGCGGGGACCCCTTCTGTATTGAGGAAGCTCTTGACCTGGAGGAAGGTCGGCGTACCCAGGGGACCCACGTCGGCGAAGATGTGGTCCTGCAGGACGAGCTGCCTCGTGAGCGTGGCCGTGATGGCCGGGTCGTACTGGTCGTTCTCGATCAGGTATTTGATTGTCCGGCCGTTCACCTTGCCGTGGGCATTCGTGTACTTGAAATAGGCGTTGGCGGCGGGAGCGATCTCGTCGTAGCCCGGTGCCGCCGGGCCCGTCTCGGGCGTGGTGGCGCCGATGGTGATGCTCGTCGACGTCACACCGTCTGTTTCGCCCGGCAAGCCCTTGGCGCTGCTCGGCGTGGACGGGCTGCTAGAGCACGCCGCCAGGATGAGAGCCGCTGCGCCGAGCACCGCCATCATGGTCAGAGGCGGACGACGCCGCCGTTGGGCATCTCTTTTCATGTGTGCTCCCCTTCCGTGCTCGGTAGCGATGGCTGAATGCCAGCGCGCACCTTGTCCACGAACAACGTCGTCAGCCGACGAATTCCCCCTTGGAGACCACCGGGCGCCGCCAGCATAACGACGACCAGCACGACCCCGTAGAACAGCAGGGCGAGATTGGAGCTCTGCCCGGTCTGGAGGTTCAGCGTGCCCGCCACCGACGTGGCCCACTGGGGCACGTAGACCAGGAGAACGGCGCCCCACCACACGCCGAACAGGCTCCCCGTCCCGCCGAGCACAACCCCGGCGAGCAAGGAGATCGACAGCTGCACGTTGAAGGCGTCGGGATTGGCGCCGCCGATCGTGAGACCGAACAGGCCTCCGGCCAGGCCGGCACACCCTGCGCTCACGGCGAAGGCGAGAACCTGCGTGCGGGCCACGGAGATCCCCACCAACGATGCCGCCACCTCGTCGTCGCGCACGGCCCGGAAGGCGCGCCCGAAGCGGCTGCGCATCAGGTTGCCCAGCAGGACCAGCACGATCACGACGCAGAGGAGCACGATCCACGCCAGCCACCGCTCGGGATCGACGCCGTTCGGTGGGGTGGGCGGAGCGATGCTGAGACCCTGGTCTCCCCCGAACACACTGCTGAATTTGGTCACCATCGACGGCAGGCCGACGGCGAGGGCCAGGGTCATACCGGCCAGGTACGGTCCCCGCAGGCGGCTGGCCGGGATACCGATGACCACACCGGCGACGGCGCCCACCGCCACGGCCAGGAGCAGGGCCACGGCGATGGGCACGTCCGTGTGGGCCAGGAGCAGCCCGGCTCCGTAGGCGCCGACGGCCATGAAGGCACCGTTGCCGAGAGAGATCTGACCGTTGGCACCTGTCAGCAGCGTGAGCCCGGCGAGGGCGACGGCGTAGACCCCGATCTGCGCCACTTGGTAATCGTTGAACGAGCTCAGCACCGTCGTGAGGACAAAGAGCAGAGCCCCACCCGAGATGGCCAGGGTGAGATGGCGCAGCATCGGCTGGTTGGGCAGGCGCAGACGCCAGATCCACGCCACGCTCACACCCGCCGCTCGGCGATGGGCGTGAAGATGCCCCGGGGCCGGACCATCAAGACGATCATCACGATGACGAGGGCCCCGAGGGCGTCGAGGCTGGATCCCAGATAGCCACCGACATACGACAGTGACAGGCCGGTCACGATCCCCCCGATGACAGCACCGAGGGGGCTCTCGAGACCCCCGATGACGGCAGCCGTGAACCCGTAGATGAAGACGGCGTCCATGAAGTTCGGCCCCAGGAAGAGCTTGGGGGCGGCGAGGACACCGGCCAGCGCCCCCACCATCGAGGCCAATGCCCACCCGAGCGTTAGTGTGCGCCCCACCCGCACTCCGAGAAGCCGGGACACCTCCGGCGAAAACGCACTGGCCCGCATACGCAGTCCCACGTCGGTGAACCGGAAGAGGATGACAAACCCGAGCAGCACCACGATGACCGCACACACGACGTAAACGTCGAAGTGGGAGAAGGCGAGCCGCGTCCGGCCCACGACCAACCCCACCTGCGAGAAGTAGGAGGGGAACGATCGCAAACTGCCACCCCAGATGATCCCCGCCAGCGCCTCGATGGCAACCAGCAGACCGAGGGTGACGATGACGGCATTCAACGGCGGTCGCCGCTCGACCGGGCGGACGACGACACGTTCCACCACGGCGCCGATCAGCGCACCGGAAGCCAGGGCCACCACCAAGGCCACCCAGTACGAGACGTGCCGCTCGACCAGGGACGAGGCGATATAGGTCGAGAACATGGCCATGGCGCCCTGGGCGAAATTGAGGATCCGCGTGGCCCTCCAGATGAGGACGAGGGCCAGGGCGACAGCGGCGTAGATGGCGCCGTATGTGACACCGCCGAGGGTCAGATCGAGGAAACGACTCACCGCCGCCTCAGAACCCGAGGAAGTGACGACGAAGGTCGGCGTCGGCGGCGACGATATCGGCACGATCATCGACGACGACGTGTCCCAGGTTGAGCACGACTGCTCTCGATGCGATCGACAAAGCGGTACGGACGTTCTGCTCGACGAGAAGAACGGTCAGACCCTGGCTGGTCGACAAGGCGGCAAGCCGACTCATGAGCTGGGCGGTGACGAGGGGGGCGAGACCGAGAGAGGGTTCGTCGAGCAGGAGAACCTGCGGTCGGGCCATCAAAGCACGGCCGATAGCAAGGGCCTGGCGCTCCCCGCCGGACAGGGTCGCCGCCAACCGCCGGTGCCGCTCGGCGAGAAGCGGGAACAGCTCGAAGATCTCGGAGACCGGCGGGCGCTCCCCGCGTCGACGCCACAGCGCGCCCAACCGGAGGTTGTCGTCCACGGTGAGCTCCTCGATGACCCCGCGTCCTTCCGGGACGTGGGCCACGCCCCGACGCACCACCTCCTCAACCGGCAACCGGCTGAGCTCGTGGCCGTCGAGACGAACGCTTCCGACCCGTGCTCGCACCAATCCACTGATCGCCCGCAAGAGCGTGGTCTTCCCGGCCCCATTGGCCCCGAGAACCGTCGTTATCTCCCCCGTCGCCGCCACCAGGCTCACATCGTCGAGGGCCGTGACCGCTCCGTAGTCGACCGAGAGTCCGTCCACTTCGAGCTGCGCCATGCTCCTCCGGTCCTCTGTCGTCCACGGCGGAGCCGTTGCGCGGCCCCGTCACTCACCTGCCCGGCGCCCTAGCCCGGACCAACCCCCTTCGTCGTGACGTCGGCGCCGAGGTACGCGGCGGTGACCTCGGGATCAGCACGGATCTCGTCAGGGACGCCTGAGGCGATCACCCGGCCGAAGTTGAGGACCACGATCCGCTCCGAGATCGACATGACGAAGTCCATGTGGTGCTCGACGAGCATCACAGCCATGTCGGCACTCAATTCACCGATCAACCGAACCATGTCGTCGATGTCGTCAGCACCTAATCCGCTGGCCGGTTCGTCGAGCAGCAGCAGCACCGGGTCGCCCATCAAGGCCCGGGCGATGGCCACCCGCTTCTGCACCCCGTACGGAAGGGTGCCCGGCAACCGTGCGGCGATGTCAGCGATTCCGAGGCGGTCGAGCATGGCGCCCGCCCGTTGTCGGAGCGCCACCTCCTCGCGGTAGCTCCGGGGCGTTCCGAGGAGGGCGGCAAGGAGACCGGCCCGCAGTCCCGGCTGCCCCCCGGCCATGACGTTCTCGATGACCGTCATCCCCTTCCACAAGTTGACACCCTGCAGCGTGCGCGCCACGCCCAGGCGCGCCCGTTGGCTGGGCTGGCGCGGTCGCAACACGGCGCCGCCGAATTCCACGGTGCCGATCGTGGGACGCACGAACCCGCAGATGACGTTGAAGAGCGTCGTCTTCCCGGCGCCGTTCGGCCCGATGATGCTCACGACCTCCTGCTCGGCGACGTCCATCGACACGTCGTCGAGAGCCCTCACGCCGGCGAAGGCGACGCTCACGCCCTTCACAGCCAGCAGCGGCGACGACACCGTCCCCCTCCCCTTGACGCAAAGCCCACTCACCTCGCCCGGCTGACGCTCAAGGTATCGAGCCACCGCGGACGAGGACGATCTTCCCAAGCTTGCCGCCGGCGGCAAAACGGTCGTACGCCTCGGCGGCGCGTTCCATCGCGAACATAGCCTCCACCGGCACCCGGAGACGATGCGACACCAGGTGGGGTAGCACATGCGCCTGGACCGCAGTCGCCAACACTGCCTTCTCGAGGAAGGATCGGGCCCGCAGCGTGGAACCCGAGATCCGCGCCCTGCGGTGCATCAGGCCCAGGAGATCGATCTCGGCCTGCGCCCCACCGCCGACACCGATCACGGCGATCCGTCCTCCGATAGCCAGGGCGCCCAGCACGCCGGGCAGGCTCGCCGCACCGACCAGTTCCAACACCACGTCGAACGGACCGAGGGCAAGGGCCTCGTCGGGGTCCACCGCGTGGGCGGCCCCGAGGGCGGCCACCGCCTCGCGCAACTCCGGAGATCGCACTGACGCCACCGTCGTCGCACCGGCGGCCGAGGCGAGCTGCACGCCGGCGGTCCCTACGCCGCCGGCGGCGGCCGTGACGAGCACCCGGTCACCGATGGCCAGTCCGCCCTGTGTGAACAGCGCGTCGTAGGCCGTGGAGAACGCCTCGGGGAAGCCACCGGCCTCCTCCCAGGGAAGTCCATCGGGAACGGGCAGGGCGCAGCGTTCGTCGATGACGGCCATCTCCGCCTGCCCTCCGCCGCCTACCACTCCCATGACGCGGTCGCCGACAGTGAAGCGAGACGCTCGTCGCCCAACGGCCACAACCTCGCCCGCCACCTCGAGACCGGGGATGTCGGGCGGCACCCCGGGGGGGGCCGGATAGAAACCTCGACGCTGCATGAGATCAGCGGCGTTGAGGCCGGCCGCCTGCACGGCGAGCACACTTCGGTGTCCCCGGCGACGGGGTCGGGGTGCGTGGCCCACAGAAGTTCGCCATCGACGATGGTCACCGCCTTCATGTCGCCGACGGTAGCCGCCAGTGGTCGTCGGCTCATTGCCCGGTCAGGCCGACCTCTCGCCCTTCCGGCCTCGGATTGTCAGTCCGAAGTGGAACGACGACGGAGACGGCGACGGCGAATCCGACCCCGCCGACCGGCGAGGTAGCCGAAGGCCCCGGCGACGGCCAGACAGACCACGATCACCCAGATGAGCCGGACGCGACCGCTTATGAACCAGAACCGCAGGGTGACCCGTTGGGAGTTCTGGACGATGAGGACGACAAGGGCGGCCACCACCACCACGGCACCCAGGCCCCGCGCCGCCCGCCGGTTCAGCCGGCGGCCGGGGGACGGCTGCTCGTCGGCCGCGCCCACCGGGAAGTCCGCCACCGGCGTCAGCGTACCTATACCGCCAGCTGCCGGCTCTCCCACAGCTTGATCCCGCCCAGGATCCCGGCTGTGTTGTCGACCGTGCTCACGTCGGCGGCCAGATCGCCGGTCAGATGCTTGGAATTCCCCCCACCGATGTAACAGTGATCGAAGAAGCTCAGAGCCCGCAATGTCTCGACGGCCCGGCGGACCCGCTTGTTCCACCGCGTGTTACCGACCTCCTTGCGTGCCGTGTCCCCGAGCTGTTCGTTGTACGTCTCACCCTTGCGGAAGGGATGGTGGGCAAACTCGAGATGGGGAAGCAGGCGGCCGTCGTAGAAGAGGGCCGTGCCCACACCGGTGCCGAGGGTGATGACGAGCTCGAGACCTTTCCCGGCGACGACGGCGGCGCCCTGGAGGTCGGCGTCGTTGGCCACTCTGGTCGGCTTGCCGAGCCGTTTGCGCAAGGTTCCCGCCAGGTCGAATTGGTCCCACTGCTTCACCAGTTCATCGTCGACCTTGGTTCCGGGGCCCCCCTCGGTGACGAAGTGCGGGGCCGACAACACCCGACCCTTGCGCATCATGCCGGGAAAGCCGGCCGACACCCGGTCCGCCGGAGGTAGGGGCGCCACCAGAGCGGCGAGGTCGTCGACCAGCTTCGTGGGCGGGCACGGGTAGGTCGTCTTCACGATGACCCGGTCGGCGACCATGGCGCCCTGGGCATCGAGCACCGAGGCTTTCAGGCCTGTGCCCCCGATGTCGATGGCCAGGGTGAGAGGCCCGACCGGAGTGGCCGTGACGGCCGCCGTGGAGACGCTGGGAGCGACCGCAGGGCCGGGAACGGGTGCAATGGACGTAGCTTCGGTGTCCTCTGACATCCCCCTACGCTAATGCGCGGTCGCGCCTCGTCGGCGCTCGGCACGATGGCGTAGCCTGCCCAGATGACCGACCAGCCTTGGCAAGGCGACGCGTGCTCGCTCGTTGATGCCTTAAGAAAAGGTGAGATCACCCCGACCGAGGCACTGGAACTGTCGCTGTCGGCCATTGACCGGTCGGAGCTCAACGCCTTCAGCCACGTCGCCGCCGACGAGGCGCGTGCGGCGGCCGGCCGGGCCGACACCTCCCTGCCCTTCGGTGGTGTCCCCGTCGGGGTGAAGGAGCTCGACATCGTCGAAGGATGGCCCGATACCGAGGCATCGCTGGTCTTCGCCGACCGGGTGGCGACCCGCAGCTCGACGATGGTGAACCGATTGGCGGCGTCCGGTGCCGTGCTCACGGCCCAGACCACGGCCAGTGAGTTCGGTGGCGTCAACTACACACACACCCGCCTCCACGGCTCGACGCGCAACCCGTGGAATCTCGAACGCACCCCCGGAGGGTCCTCAGGAGGCACGGCCGCCGCCGTCTCCGGCGGCATCCTCCCCCTCGGCACCGCCGGTGACGGTGGCGGGTCCATCCGCATCCCGGCCGGCTTCACGGGCACCTTGGGCTTGAAATCAACCTTCGGCCGCATCCCCCGTGGCCCCCGTACCCACCACACGCCTCTCACCGTCGTCTTCGGCTGCATCAGCCGGTCCGTCCGGGACACCGCCCGTTGGTTCGACGTGTGCAACGGATTCGACGCCGGCGACACCCTGAGTCTCCCCCGCGTCTCGGGATGGGAGCGCGACCTCGGCACCCACGTCGACGACCTGCGCGGCAAGCGCGCCGCCATCGTCGTCGACATAGGCGACGCCATCGTCCGCCCCGAGGTGGTCGAACGGGTGGTATCGGCGGCCGAGGCGCTCATCGGCGACGTCGGTCTCCAACGGATGGATCTGGTTGTGACACTCCCCGAGGCCGGTTTCGAATGGGCCATGGGCAATCTCGTCACGTTGATCGGGGATCTCGGCGACCGCTATCCGGCCTGCGAGGAGCTGTTCACCCCGGAGATCCAGTTCGCCGTGAACATCGCCTTCAGCCGCTTCGACCTCAAGATGGCCGGTGCCAACGAGATGTTCCGCGTGGCCTTGAACGAAGTCATGGCCGACACCTTCTCCCAGGTGGACTTCATCTTCGCCGCCACCAACCCCGATGTCGCCTTCAACGCCGCCGGCCCCATGGCCACGACCATCGGCGACCGGGACCTCATCGCCGAGTTCGGCTTCGAGCGCGCTCTCGGGAACAACGGCGCCCTCACCATGCCGGCCAACCTGGCCGGCAACCCCGCCATCTCGATTCCGGCCGGCACCGTCGAAGGGTTACCGGTCGGCATGCAGATCATCGGACGACACCACGAGGAACAGCTCCTGCTCGACCTGGCCGTGGTGGCCGAGCGGGAGCGCCCCTGGCCGCTCGTGGCACCCGGTTCCCCCCACTGAAGACAGCCCACACTCCGAACGGACGGAGGCGCCGGGGTGGCCCTGGCGCCGAGGTGGGCCTGGCGCTCGAAGGGACTCAGGCCGACAATTCGACCGGTAAGGCCGCGAGCCCGCGCAAGACGATGTTCTCCTTGTACACGAGGTCGTCGGTCGTCGGGGATATTTCGCGTGCCCGGTGCGTCAACGCATGCAACGCCACCTGAGCCTCGAGCCGGGCCAGCGCTGCGCCCAGGCAGTGATGGATCCCGAAACCGAGACCGAGATGGTTGTTGTCGGTCCGAGCGACATCGAATGTGTCAGGGTCGGCGAAGGCCAACGGGTCGCGATTGGCCGACCCGATGAGCAGCATGGCGAACTCCCCCGGACCGATGACGACGCCGCCCACGTCGATCGGCTCCAGGGCCACGCGGCCCGTGAGCTGCACAGGCCCGACGTAGCGCAGCATCTCCTCGACCCCGCTGCGCAGCACACCGGGGTCGTGCCGGAAGCGGGCCAACTGGTCGGGGTGCTGCATGAGAGCCAATGCACCACCGGCGATGAGATTGACACTCGTTTCGTGCCCGGCCACCAGCAGCAAGATGCACGTCGAGAGGAGCTCGCCCTGGGTCAGGGCGTCCCCCTGCTCCTCGGCCTGGATCAGCCGGGTCAGCAGGTCATCGCCGGGGTGGGCGCGCCGCTGCTCGATGAGAGCGGCGAAGTACTGGACGAACGACAAGATGCCGGCGAGACGCTGCTGGACCGCTTCGGGAGGCAGGAGGAAGTCGGGGTCGAGCCCACGGGCCAGAGCGTTGGACCACACGCGGAATTGCTCGTGGTCCTCGGGCGGCACCCCGAGCATCTCGACGATGAGGACCGGTAGGGGATAGGCGAAGTCGCCGACGAGATCGCACGTCCCCCGTTCGAGGGCGGCGTCGAGCAGCTCGTCGCAGATCTGCGCCACCCGCGGTCGCAGGCCTTCGACCACCCGCGGTGTGAAAGCCTTCTGCACCAGACTCCGCAGACGGGTGTGGTCGGGCGGGTCACGGAAGATGAACGGCGCCATCTCGGCCAGGACCTCGCCGGCGCCGGTGCCCTCGATGAATTCGCGATCGCGGATAGCCGGAAAATCGGTGGCATCGATGTTGCGGCCGTCGCTGCTAGCCCGCTTGTCGCGCAGCATGGCCAGGCAGTCGGCGTGGCGGGTGAGGACCCAGAATCCGAACGGACTGCGATGCACCGGATTGCTCTGGCGGAGCGCGGCGTAGACGGAGTAGGGATCATCGGTCCAGGCGGGATCGAACGGGTCCCACACGAGAGTGCCGGACGCTTCGGCCCGGTCACGGGCGGCACGGGCCATCTCGGTCAGCGATGCGTTGTGCTCGGCCACCAACTCGGCCAGCTCCGCCTCCTGTGCTCCTTTGACGCCGCTCTCCCGTGGGGCGGTCACGAAGCCGAGGTCCCGGGATCGAGCAGATCCAGTACCGTATCCCGCAGCATCTCGCCCGGCGTGGCCGGTCGGAGGTCAGAGTGGCGTGGAGAAGTTCTGGTGGGGGCCACTCGTCTCACCGTAGACCGGGGGCGCAACACGAACCAGGTGGTGGCACACGACGAACCACCAACGGCGCCTACGGTACGTGCGGGTGATCTCAGCTCTCGGCGGCCATGACGAAGCTGGGGATGAGCGCATTCCACCCCGAGGTGTTGGCCTCTCGAAACGCCGGTCCTTCGGCACCGAGGTGTTCCCATCCGTCGTGCACGATGTCCAGTCGGGTCGTGCCATCCTCCAGCTCCACGAATGTCAGATTGACGTTGGTGGCGTCGGAGCGGTCACGGGAGATGTGCCAGAGATACCCGAGGCGGTTCGGTGGACTCCAGAGGGTGATCTCCCCCCAGTCGATCTCCGTGCCGTCCGGGGTACGTTCGAAGATCCGTCCCCCCAGGCGCGGTTCGAGCACGACGAACGTGTCCGGATCCCCCGACGCGGAATGACCTTTCGGCCACCAGTTCGACAGGCGCGTCGTCCACACGTCGAAGGCGTGCTCGGGCGAACACCCGATCTCGAAACTCAATGTAAGCGGCTCGATCATGTGGACCTCGATCGCTTCGCCCGGTCCCCGGGCTCCGTGTTCTCGGCCATCAATCGGAATCTCGTCGCCACGTCTCCCCAGACCTGGGTGAGATACGCCTCCACGGCCTCGACACCTTGGCTGTGAAGGCGGTAGAGGCGGCGGGTCCCCTGTGCTTCTTCGACCACGAGCCCAGCCTCCTTCAGCAACCGAAGATGGCGCGACACGGCCGGCCTGCTTATCGGTAGGGACGACGCCAGCTCACCGACCGATCGGCCGCCGGAGCCGAGCAACTCGACGATGGCGCGCCGGTTGGGATCGCCCAGAGCTTCGAACGGATCGCCCGCCGGTGCGCTCACAGCCACGGCGGGGCAATCAGTGAGGAGTGGCGCGCATGCGGTTGTTCCGGGCGTTGTGCTCGACCTCGGCCATTCCCAGCTTCTCGAGCACCGGAGGCACATAGTTGGCGAAACGGCCGCGCAGTCCCTTCTTCAGTCCGTACCAACCCCCCACCGGGTTGTCTTCGGCACGACCCCAGGCTTCGACGGTTCCCTCGGCGGCCGGCTTCTGCTCGTCGGCGTTACCCAGCGCAACCCAGTCCCCGCGCTCGAGCAGCATGGCGTGCAGATCGTCGACGCTCCGAAGGCGGTAGCGGAGCTCGGTCTTGCCCACCTGCACCACGAGGGCCGGCGGGTCGCACATCTCGTCACGGTACGCCGTGAACTGCGAGCCTCCGCTCGGCGTCTGGAGTACCCAAGGGTGATCAGGGCGTCCGTCACCTTCGGTCACGACACATCCTCCTGGGGATCGCTCGGCCAGAACCGGTAGGAGCCCACGACGGTGGCGCCCGACGCCACCGGCCCCTCCTCCAAGCGATCGCCGATCTGCCGTTGGAATTCCGAGAAAGCGGAGGAGGAGTTGAGCGGGTTCGTCCCGTCGTCGGTGTCGACCGACGCCACGTGGACGAAGCTCACTCCGTCGGCCAACCGGAACGTGGCGTACCGGAGCCCGGCGGGCCGGTCGGCGTTGAGCTCGCCGAACACCTTCTCGACGAGTGCCCGGTTCTCCTCGGCCTTGTCCGACTTGGTCGTATACCTCACGACGACAACGCTCATGGTCAATCCCTTCGGTAACGTAACCGTTACGGTAACATATCTGTTACCGATGAGGAAGAGCTCCTTGGACTACTACCAAAGGGGAACTCAGCCCCTTCCTTCGAACCGCCGCTGACGGTCGTCGCGGAAGTTCCCACTTTGAGCCACAGTGGCGCGTCGCATCGATCGAAGCGCAGTTACTCGCCTTCGGACCGTCGCCGGAGCTCATCGTCGCGGTACCAGGGTCGGAGGGTGAGCCGGGCCGGTGGGAGGTGGCCCGAGATCAACACACCGGTGCCAGGGGACATGCGGCGTAGGGCGTCGGCCGGTGCGAGCCGTCGGTAGGTGGCCGACATGGTGGTGGACCCGGCCGAGCGGCCGCGGTCGACGGTGGTGGAGGCCACCGGCTGCTCGGCCTCACCGATCAGCGTGCTGGCGTGCTCGAGGGTGGCCGGATCGGCGATCCCCGACAGGAACAGCTTGGCCCGGTGGTTGTTCACCACCGTTCCGGCCCGGGATCCGTAGCGGGCGGTGAGTTGGGCCAGGTCCTGCCACACGGTGACAAGTTGGATCCCGTGACCGGCGGCGGTCGAGGCCAGTCCGTCGAGCTCCGACAACGGGGCCACGTTGGCCGCTTCGTCGAGGACCACGAGCAGCGGGGGATCGAGGGGCCCGCCCTGGCGGGCGGCGCGGTCGTAGGCCGCTTCGACGACCCGGGTCACGAGCCCCGAGAAGAGGGGGCGGAGCCGGCGCTGCTCGTGGGCGGGGGCACAGAGATACAAGGTGTTGTCCCCGTCGAGGAGGCGGGTCGGATCGATGTCGTTGCTTCCCGATATGGCCGATGCCGCCACCACGGGATCGGAGAAGACCTCGATGACCGTTTCGGCCGTGGTGTAGACGGCGCTGCGCTGGCGTTCGTCGCGACCCCACGTGGCTCGTAGCGATTGAAGAGCCTGCCATTCGCGGGCCGTGTCGAGGGCACCCACGACCTCATCGGTCTCCTGCTCGTCCACCCAGCGCACCACATCCGACATCGTGCGCCCCGAGCAGGCGGCAGCGAGCAGGAGTGGGGCCAGAAGCTTGGCCGCCGTGGCGTACCAGAAGTCGCCGTCACTGAGCGCACCGGGTGACGTCCGGCCCGCCTCGATCAACCCGTCGGCCACGCGTCGGGCCCCGGCCCACGTGGCCGCGGCGGTGAGCGGCGACCAACGAGCCGCGTCCATGTCTGTCGACGCCGTGGGGTCGTAGACCCACACCTTCCCCTGCCGTCGACGCCACGCGAGAGTGTCGCGCACGAGGTCACCCTTAACCGAGGCGGCCAGAATCGGGCCCTGCCATTCGAGCAGGGCGGGCACAGCCAGACCCGTCGTCTTGAAGCTCTGTGTGGGACCCACGACCAAAAGGGAATGACCGGTATCGCCAGCAAGCAGGCGTCCGCAGGCGACACCGAGTGTGAGCCGCCCCGCCACGGGGGCCCGGACCGCCAAGGTACGGAGGTCTCTGCGACGGGCCCAGTGCGCCCCGCCGCGCTCGGACTGGCGCCCCTCGTCCCCGCAGCGCCAGAGGGCGGCCAGAGACCGCGGCCGGCGACGACGCGGCGCCGAGTGACCCGGTTGACCGCGTTCCCGCGTGGACAGCCAGCCGGAAAAGAGGATGGCGGCGGCGAACATAAAGACGACGGCACCCACCTCAGCGTGTTCCCGATAGTCCGGCACCGGCCATGCGCGCATCGGTGTCCACGAGGGCGGTCTCCAGGCCTGACAGGCGGTGCTGGACGAGAAACGATCGACCGCCGACCTTCCACAGGGCCACCCCGCGCTGCAATTGGGGGACGAGGTCGGCTTCCGTGGACGACAGTCCGAGGAGGTCGCCGGCGCGTTCGACCTCGCCGGGCGGCTGCCCGTAGATCACCCGGGTCTCGGAGTCGGCCAGCAGTCCCTGGGCCAACCCGACCTGCTCGGATCCCGACGCCCCCGCCGACGTGAGGTCGGACAGCCGGTGGAGAACGGCGATGTTCGACACACCCCACGCCCGTGACAATTTCCAGCTGGACTGGAGCCACCGTGCCACACCGAGGTTGGCCAGGATGGCCCACGCTTCGTCGACCACGACCACCACGCCGGCCCCAGCCGGAACCGGCGGGTTCTGCACGCCGGACACCGGGGCGTCATCGGAGTCCGGCGACGATGAGGCGTTGTCGAGCGGTGCGAGCCCGGCCACAGCCGCTTGGAACCATGCGGTGGCACACGTCATGATCACGCCGAGCGCAGCCGAGTGGTACACGGCTGACAGGTCGAGAACGACGAGGGGCCCGCTCAGGCTGATGCCCCGGGTAGTGGGACCGTCGAACATGCCCTGAAGATCGCCGGCGACGAGGCGACGCAGCTCCAATGCCACATGCCGGCCGTCGGTCGCCAGTGCGTCGACCGTCGTACGAACCGTCTGGGCGGAACACTCGCTCGGCGCCAGCAGGGCGTCGACGATATCGGGCAACGTCGGCGCGTCGCTGGACCCGAGGCGACGCGCTGCCGCACCCGACACTTCGGCCACGGCCAACTCGACAGCCGACCGTTCGGTGGGCGCCAACGACCGGCCCAGGCTGGCGGCGGCCAGGGAGGCCAGCAGCTCGGCCCGGCGACGGGTGGTGTCGTCACCCGAGGACCCCGCCCGGGTCGGCGGGGCGTCCAGAGGGTTCAGGCGCACGCTGCCTCCCGGGCGCAACGCCACCGGCTCGATGCCCCAGGCCCGGGCCAGCGGCGCGTACTCCCCCTTCGGGTCCACCACCCAGGCGCGACGGCCGAACACCGCCTGGCGCCACAGATAGGTCTTCACGAATGCGCTCTTGCCCCGTCCGATCTGGCCGAAGACGACCATGTTGGGATTCGTCAGGAGCCCACTTCGATAGAGCTCGAACGGGTCGTAGACGAAGGCACCGCCGAGCAGGTCGCGTCCGATCAGAACGCCACGCCCACCGAGACCCGCTTCGGACGCGAAGGGGTAGGCGACGCCGAGATGGCGGGTGGTGGCGTGGTGTGCCGGAACGCCCATGGAAGGAATATGAACCGGGTCACCTTGCACGCTTCCTGGCGAGATTCCTCCGATCGGAGGTACGAGCACTCGGACGGCGGCGATCTCGCCGGAGACACGAATGCCGCCAGGCTCGGAAATGACGCTCTCTCTTATGAGCGGCGGAGTGTGTGGAGGATGCGATCTGCGTCCTGTCCGGTTCCGCTGACCTCGACCCCAAGGGATGGGACAGCCCAATCGTAGGAACCGGCGAGTCGGGAGCCGGGGTAGACGGGGACCCCATTGATCGCCTTGGGCGCGAACCCTCCTGAAGGCGGCCCGTGAGATGTGCCAATGGGAAGCGTGATGACAGCCACATAGCTGATCGACGCCGGCAACGCAGGGCAGTTCTCCAGCACCTTCGGGAACCCGAGGAGGATGGTGCCAGGCGCTTGACCGACGGGGCAGTTGGTATCGTGCTCCACCACCCTGCTACTCGGCACAGAGACGGCCACGTTGCCGTCGGTCTCGGTCTTCCAGCCCTGGGGCACAGCGAAGGTGGCGCTCGAAGAGGTCGGGATTGGCCCCGAACGGATAGGTACCGATCGACCGCAACCGGCCAACGCCACGGTGGTCACCATGGTGATGACGATCCGGGTCGCCAGCCACTTCATCGCTTTCAACACCATGCTGACTTTGACGCTTCGTCGGTCGCCTGAGTTCCCCCGTGACACTCATATGTCGTTCGGTGGGCGGGCGGTCTCACGGTCGGTCACGACCTCCGCGACCCACCCAACCCTGAGCATCGGCCATCGCGCGCACAGGGCCTCCTGCCTGACTGGCGACACGGACTCGCTCTTTGGGGTCTCGACTGATGCGGGTGTGGACGACCGCCTTCTTGGTCGTGGCCCATTTCTGGGGTGCCGGAACCTCAACTTGATACTCACCTTCGTCAGGAGTCCATTTCGATACAGCTCGAAGGGGTCGTAGACGAAAGCGCCGCCGAGCAGATCCCGGCCGATCAGGACGCCACGCCCGCCGAGTCCGGCTTCGGACGCAAACGGGTAAGCAGCGCCGAGATGCCGGGTGGTGGAGTGGTGTGCGGGAACGCCCATAGACGGAATTTGAACCAGTCACATTGCAAGCTTCCTGACAACGTCCTCCCTAAGACCCATCAGGCGGTGCCACCGACAGCATCATGCGCTCGCCACTCAGGGCAGACTGGTGGAGTGGCGCATGGATCTGCGGACATACCGACTTACTGGAAGGTCCCTTTCGAATGGGAACAGAGTCAGGCGCTCTTGGATGAGGGCGAACCGGAAGGCGTGTCGTGGCTGAACGCCGAAGATGACGGGCGGCTATTGGGTGTCGTGGCCGGAGTACTCGCTGCGTCTCCTGATGCCTCTGATGTGGCCGCTGTAGCCGCTGCCGGTGCCTCGAATGCTGCTCGTCGCCTCCTGGAGGCGCCCCCGACTTGGGGTTTCAGCCGCGAGCTTGGTTGGTGGACGTTGCTGAGCTTTCGCGGTGAGGCAGCCGCTTTCATTCTCCCCGTGACGTACGACAACTGCGCACGGGATGGCTTGGACGAGGAGACCATCTTTCACATGGGCGTTCTTCCCGACCACCGAGGTCGAGGGCTCGGCCGAGCGTTGCTTCGCCAGGCAACCCGGACACTGCTTGCCCATGGCGTATGGCGCATCTACTGCGACACGGCGGAGAACAACGCACCGATGATCCACTTGTTCGAATCGGAGGGGTGGCGCCGGCTTCCGCCTCACGAGCGGCCGGTCTGGCATCGGTCAGAATCCGCTCCTCCAGGACCCTGATATACGAAGAGCGACCCTGGTCGATTGTGAGCTGGTGGTCGTGAACGCCGACGACAATCACAGATCACGTCAGCCCGCGTCTGCGCCCTTGCCCCCCAACCTGATACTCACCTTGGTGAGGGCCCCGCCGAGGCCGGCTTCGGACGCAAACGGATAAGCAGCGCCGAGATGCCGGGGAGTGGCCTGATGGGCGGGAACGCCCATGGACCGAGCGTGAACGAGTCACCTTGCGGCATTCCTGTCCACGTGCCTATCACCAGAACATCAGGCCCACGCGGTCGGGTTTGGCCATGGTGGGGTCGGGTGGGTGACGCTACATTGATGGGAGATCCGTCTTCTCGGAGGTGAGCAGAGATGACACACGCGGTCCTGATCCAAGTAAAGCTCGACCCGAACTCGGACGTCGGACACCGACACGCGATCCTGAGCGACTTTGTCATCCCGGAGGCGAAAGCGCTGCCGGGTTTCGAGAAGGGGACGTGGATGAACGATGGCGTTGGAACCGGCACCTGCGTGGTCATGTTCGACTCCGAAGACAATGCCAAATCAGCGGTCACGGCGCTCACGCCCGCTGTTGGTCCCCCTGTGATCAGCAGCGCCGTCTACGAGGTGGAGATCGAGGTCTAGCCGCATCACGGATGTGGGCTGATGGTCGTGGACGCTCACGACCATCACACGTCATGCCAGCCGGGCCCTTGCACCCAACGTGATACTCACCTTGGTGAGCACGCCGTCGGCGTACTGCTCGAAAGGTCGTCCACGGAGTACCCACGCTCATGCCAACCCGCGTCCGAAGGGCAGAGTGCATGTGAAGGCCACGGCCTGATCCCCGTAACAACGACGCAGCTCGAGCCCTGCCTGCCCGGCCACCTGCTCCATGCGACCACAGGCCTCTTCGAGTTCATCGATGTCGAGTGCGCTCACCGTGACGTAACCGGAGAAACGGAACGAGGCGTGTCCGTCGGCCAGTTCTCCCTCTCGTTGGACGAGCACGTCCTCCTCACGCCGGCGTCGCATGGTGGCCAGAAAGCCGGCGCGCCGTCGTAGTTCAGCGTCGGCGATGTCAGCCGTGCGCGCCTGTTCGATCCGGCGGGCGGCGCGCAGCGGCGCCACCGGCTCCATGGTGACCGCCACCGACCGCCGGACATCGGAGACGAGCAAGAGGGGGCCGAGGAAGTCGGCGGCGACATCGGTGCGCGGCCATTCGGCGATCCAATAGGTGGTGTGCCAGGTGGCGTCCGTCCGGACGCGCCCCCACTCAGAAAAGATGGCCATCGGCCCAGGCCACGTCATCTGGTGGCGGCCCGGCCGGGGATGGGCCGTCGGGGGATGGGCCGCCGGGGGATGGGCCGTCCCTGACGCCTGCCCGTTATACCGCTCCGAGCGAGGGGTGTCGGCATCGAAGCCCCGTCGGACGGCGTCGGCCAGCGCCCCGGGCGCCAGAACTCCGGCGACATCGAGGCCCGCTTCTCCCAACCGTCGAGCCAGAGATGCCGTCTCTCGCAGGAGGACGGCGCACGCGCCACGCTGACCGCCGCCGGCGCCGCGCACGGCCCGCGCCGAGCGACCGGCATGGACCGTCACGGCCAGCATCACCTCGTGACGGTGGACGGCGGCGACCTCACCCTCAACGAGGTCGACATACGAACGGTACGGGGTGCTCTCGACGTCGACAACGGTCCGCTCGGTGACGTGATGGCGTACCTCCGCACCATCGTCGGGCAGGCTCCGCTCGATCCACTGCACCCGGTGGACGGCGGTGCCCTCCCGGGCGAGAGACGCCAGGACCCCGGACCAGCCGTCGATGCGACGGGTCTTGTCCGATGCACCGAGGAGTACGAAACCGGGCCCCGACACGCTGAGCACGGCCGTGAAGGTCTGGGCGGCCACGTCGTGGATCACTCCGGCATTGGGCCCGTCATCGGATCGCCCTTTCTGATGCGCCGAACGGCGCAGGGGCACCGGCACCGCCGTCGCTGTCCGGGCCAGATCGATATCGATGAGGCGCAAAGTGGCGAATGGCGCGCGGCGGCGCATCTTCCGCTGGCGACGGAGGGCGTCGATGTGGCGGGCGGCGTCGGGCGCCCACTCCTCGGCCGTGCGACCGGCGAACGGCCATGTGGCGGCAGCCACCCCGGCCACGACGGCCACGAAGGCGACGGCGACGCCAGCAGGCGAGGGCCGGGCGCGCAAGATGCCGACGGCCACGACCAGGCCGGAAGCAACAACGGCGATCTGCCCGCCGCGCCATCCGGCCACGAGGCCCCGACGCTCGAGCGGTCCGAACCGGTAACGCGGAGGTGCGTCCTCGTCAGTCACGGGACTCGTCGTTCAACTGTCGCTGTCCGGCCCGCCGGCAGGAGGCCGGGACGCAGTGCTCATGCTCGTCGCCGCGCCAGATCGGGAACTGTTGGCCACGCCATCGTGCGGTGGGGCACCCTTGTCGTTGTCGTTGTCGTTGTCGGTGCCCTGGGTGTTGGCCGGATGGAACCCTGCGGCCACATCCGGAGTCACAACCGACGCCACCCGCTGCGACGGGGAGGGCCCCGCCGTCCCGACGGCACCGGCACTCCCGGCACCACCGTTCTCCTCATCACCTCGGGACTTCACGATCTGCGCCATGTCGAGAGCAAGATTGCGGCCCCGCAGGGGTGCCTGCGCGGCCGAAGCCATGCGATGACGGGCCGACTCGAGGTGCGACACCGCTCCCGCCTCGATGGCGGGGATCAGGCGCAGCAGGGTGAAGGGGGACAGAGTGGCGATCACGAGCAGGGCGATGCCGGTGACAACGGCGGCGAATCCCCCTCCGTCGCCACCGGTGGCGCCGAAGCCGAGACCGCCGGCCAGGGCCCCGGCGGCCAGGGACAGCACGGCGGCGATGACCAACTTCGACAGGATGAGCGCCACCAGAGTGTCGGCCAGGCGCCGGCACCAGTGGGACACGGCCGGCCACACGAGGGCGGCCAGGGCCAGGGGGAGGAACAGAGTGGCGACCGAGACGGCGGCGGCGCGCACGACGAGCTCGAGCCAGAGGACGAGGGTGGCGATGGCGACGAGGAGGCCACCGATGAACACGACGAAGGCGGGAACGCCGGGGTCGACGAGGACGCCGACCCCGACGAGGAAGCTCGAGACGGGGGAGAGGATGTTCGTGGTGTCCACTCCGCTGCTGGCGAGAACCTGGGCCGAAAGAGTGTCGGTGACGGCCAGCGCCATCTGGACCAGCTCGACGGCGATACCGGTGAGGAGCAGGGCCAGCGGGAGCTGGACGAGAAACGTGCGAGCCAGCATCGCCGCGCTCTGACGGTAGAGCGCCTGGATAGTGGCGCAGCAGACCATGGGGAGCACGAGGGCGGCGGACAGCGTGACCATGACCGACAGATGCGCCGAGAACCATTGCGAGGTCAGGTCGACGGTGGTGGTGGCCGACATGGCCCGGCCGACCTGGCCGAGGAGCCAGACGGCGCCCGACGCCACCCACTGGCCGGCGGCATCGAAGACGGCGGAGAAGCCGACGCCGACGAGACTCGACACCACGTGACCGGCGGCACCGGTCACGGCCCCGGCCACCCCGGCTGCTCCGGCGCTCGCCGGCACGTCAGTGCACGCCCTGTCCGGCGTGGAAGAAGAAGTTGATGATGGCCGGTGCGGCGCCGATCAACAACGCGGCGAGGCCGGCCACGAGGACGGTCTTGCGACCGGTGAACGACTGCTGGTAGTTCTGCGAGTGCGAGCCGAGCGCCCACGTCGCGGCGCCGATCACCAACGCCACCAGGGCGCCGATCAGAGCCCAGCCCCCCAGCCCGTTGGTCAGGTGCTGGAGTACCTCGCCGCCGGGAAGGTTGGCCGGATCGGGGGTCAATGTCACGTCAGCCAGGAGCATGCTCCGCACCTTACGGAACACGATTGGCCTTTTCAAGATATTTCATGATGTTTCATACCCCGCCAATGCCTACCGGCTCCTTCTACCCTTCGGCCGAGGCGCCGACGGCCATCACCCGAGCAGGACAAGGAGCAGGGCAAAAGGGCCGCACCGGGTGCCGGTCCCGGCCTGCCATGCTGGGGAGCAATGGTTTTGGGAGCGATGGAGGGTGCGACCGGGGGGATCTCGGACTCCGTCGCCCTCGTCGGGTTCGTCGTTCTCGCCGTCCTGGCCGTGGCCGGGATCGTGGTGGCCACCGTCCTCGGCCGGCGGTCAGGGCGCACCTCGCTGGAGCAACGCCTGTCAGCCCTGGCCACCCGCCTCGGGGTCGAGACCCCGCAAGAGGACCCGGCCGGAGTCGAGCCGGCCCTGCACCACCTCGAGCAGGTCACCGACCGCGCCGCCGAGGCCGTGGCCGAATCGTCGGCCGACGCCATCCGTCTGCGCCATGCCCTCGACACGCTCCCCCAGGGCGTCATCGTCTGCGAGGAGAACGGGGAGGTCGTGTTCAGAAACGCCCGCGCCGTCGGCCTCATGGGTGGCCGTCACGGTGACGCGCTGGCGGCGACGGCCGTCGTCGAACTTTTGGCCGACGCCTGGAAGATCGGGGCGGCGGACAAGACGCTCGACCTCTACGGACCGCCGCGCCGGACGTTGGCCGTCCGCACCCAGCTGATCGACGACGGTCGGCGCACGCTGGGCGTCATCGCCGTCATCGAAGACATCTCCGAGCGGCGCCGTCTGGAGGAGATCCGCCGCGACTTCGTGGCCAACGTGAGCCACGAGTTGAAGACTCCGATGGGCGCTCTCGGACTGCTGGCCGAAACCCTGGTGGCCGAGACCGATCCCACCGTGGCCCAGCGCCTGGCCAGCCGGATCCACACCGAGGCGTTCCGGGTGAGCCGGATCATCGACGACCTCCTCGACCTGTCGCGCATCGAGTCGGAGGAGGCACCGCCGCGCGAGCCGGTGTTGGTCAACCTGCTCATGGCCGAAGCCGTCGAACGGATGCGGGCGGCGGCCGAGCAGCGGGACGTGAAGATCGAGATGGCCGAGCCGACCCCCCCGATGGCCGTGCTCGGTGACCGGCGGCAACTGGTGTCGGCGCTGTACAACCTCCTCGAGAACGCGGTGAAGTTCTCTTACGACGGCAATACGGTCAGCTTCACCGGCACCGTGGGCGACGGGGAGGTGACCCTCGAGGTCGAGGACCACGGGGTCGGCATCCCCGCGCGCGACCTCGATCGCATCTTCGAGCGCTTCTACCGCGTCGACCAGGGCCGAAGCCGGACAACGGGCGGTACCGGACTGGGGCTGTCTATCGTGCGACACGTGGCCGCCAACCACCAGGCCCGCATCGAGGTCGAATCACGCGAGGGCGAAGGTTCGACGTTCCGGCTCATCCTCCCCACCCAGTCCGAGGTGGCCTGAGCCCGTGTCCGACACGACGGATTCGACCAGGATCAACGTGCTGCTGGCGGAGGACGAGGAGTCGTTCGTCGACGCCCTGGCCATCGGCCTGGCGCGTGAGGGCTTCGACGTGAGCGTCGCCCGCGACGGTAACGAGGCCCTCGAGATGTTCGATCGGATCGAGCCCGATCTCGTCCTTCTCGACATCATGTTGCCCAAGCTGTCGGGCATCGACGTCTGCCGGGCCATCCGGTCGCGGTCGTCGGTTCCCATCATCATGGTCACGGCCAAGGGCACAGAGATCGACACCGTGGTCGGTCTCGAGATGGGTGCCGATGACTACGTCACGAAGCCCTACCGGCTACGCGAGCTGGTGGCCCGCATGCACGCGGTGCTGCGCCGGGCCCCGCGCCCGGGGCCGGACACCGCCGACGGCACCGAGGCCACCGACGGCCGGGCGCGCGACGTGGGCGAGGTGCGGGTCGACTCCGACCGCCACCGCGTCTTCGTGCGCGGCCGGGAGGTCCATCTGCGCCGCAAGGAGTTCGAGCTCCTGGAGCTGCTCATCGGGAACCCCGGGCGCGTCCTCACGCGCGACACCCTGATCGACCGGGTCTGGGGCACCGACTACGTGGGGGACACGAAGACCCTCGACGTCCACATCAAGCGGCTCCGCACCCACGTGGAACGCGATCCGTCGACGCCGTCGATCATCACCACCGTGCGCGGTGTGGGCTACCGCTTCGAGGTCCCTGCAGAGGTGTGACAGCCAGAGGTGTGACCGCCGCGGTGCGAGAGCAGCGGTGTGACCGCCCAAGTCTGACGGCTGAGGTGACCGGTCAGCGCGGGGTGAGGACGGTGGCGCCACCGAGATAGGGGGCGAGCGCGTCGGGCAGGGCGACCGATCCGTCGGGACAGCGGCCGGCCTCGACCAGGGCGGCCCAGACGCGCGCCCAGGCCAGGGCCGATCCGTTCAGGGTGTGGACGAACGCGGGAGCGCCACCGCCGGACGGCCGGTAGCGGATGTTGGCCCGGCGGGCCTGGTAGTCGCGGAACCAGGAGACCGAGGACACCTCCAACCACATGTCGGAACCGGGGGCGTAGACCTCGAGATCGAAGGTGCGGGCCGAGGAGACGCCTAGATCGCCGGTGCAGAGGTCGAGAACGCGGTACTCGAGATCAAGGGCGCGCAGCAGAACCTCCACCCGTTCGACCATCTCGGCGTGGACCTCCGGCGCCTGGGCCGCGGTGGCGTAGGCGAAGAGCTCGACCTTGTCGAACTCGTGGACACGGAGCAGGCCCCGCGTGTCGCGCCCGGCGGCGCCGGCCTCGCGCCGGAAACAGGCCGAGGCCGCCGTGAGCCGCAGGGGCAGCGCCGTCTCGTCGAGGATGTCGTCGCGGTACATCGAGGTGAGCGGGACCTCGGCCGTGGGGATGGCCCAGAGGTCGTCGCGCTCCACGTGGTAGGCCTCGTCGCTGAACTTGGGCAGGTGACCGGTGGAGACCATGGTGTCGGTCCGCACCAGGGTGGGGGGCCGGATCTCCTCGAAGGCATCGGCGTGATGATCGAGGGCGAAGGCCGTGAGGGCCCGGATGAGCCGGGCCCCGGCCCCGCGGTAGAGCGGGAACATCGAGCCGGACAGCTTGGCGCCGCGCTCCATGTCCAGGATCCCGAGGGTCTTGCCCACCTCCCAGTGGGGAACCCGCTGGTGGTCGCCGTAGGTGCGGGGCTCGTCGGGCCAGCGGCGGATGGTGGGGTTGTCCTCGGGCCCGGCCCCGTCGGGGGCGTCCTCGGCCGGCAGGTTGGGCAACCACAGGAGCCTCTCGCGCACCTCGGCCTGGGCGGCGTCGGCCTCGGCCCCGAGCCCTGTCTCCTCGTCGCGCACCGAGCGGCTCTCCGCCATCAGGCGTCCGGCCAGACCGTCGTCGCCGGCCCGGCGGGCCTCGGGCACCTGACGCGACAGGTCCTTCACCTGGGCCCGCAGCTTGTCACGGCGGCCGACGGCGTTGCGGGCGCGGCCATCGGCGTCGAGCAGCCCGTCAACCTCGGCCGCATCGACGCCGCGACGACCGAGAGCCGCCTTCACGGCATCCGGATCGTCCCTGGCCAGTCGGATGTCGATCATGGTCGGCACCAAAGTAGCCTCGCCCGCGATGCCCGCCATCGACTGCGCCGATCTCGTCGTGCGCTACGGCACGAGAACGGCGGTCGACGGTGTGTCGCTCTGGGCCGAACGCGGCCAGGTCCTGGCTCTGCTCGGTCCGAACGGCGCCGGCAAGACATCGACGGTCGAGACCCTGGAGGGCTACCGCCACAAGACATCGGGGTCGGTGCGGGTCCTCGGCCTCGACCCCCGCACCGACCACCGGGCGCTCGTGGCCCGGATGGGGGTGATGCTCCAACGCGGCGGGGTCTATCCGGTCATGGGGGCGCGCCGGGCCCTTCGACTCTTCGCCCGTTACTACGAGGCGCCCGAGGATCCCGATGAGCTGCTCGAACTGGTCGGGCTGACGGCCGTGGCCGGGACACCGTGGCGGCGGCTGTCAGGGGGCGAGCAGCAGAGGCTGTCGCTGGCCCTGGCCCTGGTGGGCCGGCCCGAAGTCGTCTTTCTTGACGAGCCCACGGCCGGGGTCGACCCCGAGGGCCGCCTGACCATCCGCCAGGTCATATGTGAGCTGCGGGACCGGGGGGTCTGCATCGTCCTCACCACCCACGAGCTCCCCGAAGCCGAGCGTCTGGCCGACGAGGTCATCATCCTGGCCGCCGGCCGGGCGGTGGCCCGGGGAACGGTGGCCGAACTGGCCGCCACCGGCTCGTCGCCGGCCATCCGCTTCGGCGCGCCGGCCGGGGTCGACATCACCTCCCTGGCCATGTCGGTGGGGGCGGCACCGGCAGACCTGGTCGAGGAACGCCCGGGACAGTACGCCCTGGCCGGCGCCGCCTCGGCCGGACGGGTCGCCGCGCTGGCCGCCTGGCTCGACGAGCACGACCTCCCCCTGGCCGACCTGCGCACCGGAGGCGGTTCCTTGGAGGACGCCTATCTCGAAGCCATGAAGGCGAGCCGCCAAGACGCTGCCGGTGAGCCCCGGTGAGCCGGATCGGCCTGCAACGGCTGGTGGCCCAGACCGGGGCCGAGGTGGGCATGACACTGCGGCGCGGCGAATCACTGCTGCTCACGGTGGCCATCCCCGTGGTCCTCGTCGTCTTCTTCTCCGAGGTCCACCTGCTCCCGACGGGCACCGGTCACCCCGTCTCCTTCCTGGCCCCCGGTGTCCTGGCCCTGGCCGTCATGGGGACGTCTCTCGTGAACCTGAGCATCGCCACCGGCTTCGAGCGCGGCTACGGGGTGCTGAAGCGCCTGGGGGCCACCCCCCTCGGGCGGCCGTCGCTGCTCGGGGCCAAGATCGGGGCCGTCGTCGTGGTCGAGGCCCTCCAGGCCGTCGTGCTGGTGGCGGTGTCCCTGGCCCTCGGCTGGCACCCGACCGCCGGTGGTGCCGGGGTGGCGGTGGTCGTGGTCCTGCTGGCCACGGCCGGGTTCGGTGGCCTCGGCCTGTTCCTGGCCGGCCTGCTGCGGGCCGAGGTGAACCTGGCCGCCGCCAACGGGTTGTGGCTCCTTCTGCTTCTCGTGAGCGGGATGCTGGCCCCGCTGTCGAAGTTGCCGGGATGGCTCGAAGAGCTGGCCAAGCTCCTTCCCGCCGCCGCGCTGGCGGAGGCCCTGCACGACACCCTCGGTCTGGGCCGGGCCGTGCCCGGGTGGGCCTGGTTGGTGCTCGTCCTGTGGGCAATGCTCGCTCCGACAGCGGCGGTGATGACGTTCCGATGGGAGTGACCCGCATCCACATCGCCGTCATCGGCGCCGCCTACGCGTCGGCATCGGAGTGTGAGGCGGCCGAGCAGGTGGGACGCCGCATCGCCGAGGCCGGGGCCGTGGTCGTCTGCGGCGGCCTCGGCGGGGTGATGGAGGCGGCCTGCCGCGGGGCCCGGGCGGCCGGCGGCACCACGGTCGGCATCCTGCCCGGAACCGATCGATTCGATGCCAACGACTATGTCGACGTCGCCGTTCCCACCGGCATCGGTGAGGCTCGGAACGCCGTGGTGGTGGCCACGGCCGACGCCGTGGTGGCCGTGGGCGGTGAGTTCGGGACCCTGTGCGAGATCGCCCTGGCCCTGAAGGCGGGAACGCCGGTCATCGGTTTTCACACATGGGAGCTGGCCCGCCCGGGTAAGGCGGTCGAAGGGATCGAAGCCGTCGACAGCCCCGAGGTGGCGGCGGCCGTCGCCCTCGAACGGGCCACCACCAGAGTGGCCCTGCGCCTCAGGGCGAGGAGCGGACCGACCCCGTGACCGGTCCGCTCAGCCCCGAAGAACAGCAGCGTCGGCTGGCCGCTCTCTCCGCCGGTTTCGTCGGGGCACTGATCTGGGTCGTCCTCATTCTCGGCTGGTTCGCCTTGCGGTGGCCCGGCGTCCTCGTGGCCGCACTGGTGGGCCTGGTTCTCGTCCGGGGTCGACGCCTCCTGCTGCAACGCCGCCGGCGGCGCTAAAGGGGCAACGCCACGAGCTCGACGCCGATCGACGAGAGCAACGACACGGCCTCGGGAAGAGCCACCCGCATGCCTCTCACGTCGTTGTCGTTGTTGTCGACAGGTCAGCTTGCAGTTGGTGAAGGCGGCGGCCGGGAACCGGCTGTGAACCACCGTGACGAGCGCCATGTTGCCGTCGGCGAACGAGCAGTCGTCGAAGACGCACGATCGGAGGAAGGTGTCACGGCTCTCCGTCGTAGTGGGCTGCCTCGAAGGCGGTCGACGGTGTCCTTACGTGCCGTCGATACGGGCGATCTCCGCTTCGAGGGTGGACGCTTTGATGGGACCCTCCACGATCTTCGTCACGGTCCCGCCGGCGTCGATGAAGACCGTGGCCGGGTTGCCGTACACGTGGTAGGCCGGTGCCGTCACGCTGAACGAGTCGCGTCCCACCGGGAATTCGACGCCGCTCTTGCGGGCGAAGGCCAGGCCGCTGGCCGGCGCGTCGTTGTCATCGATGCCGATGAACCGCACCCTGTCCCCGGCCACCTGGGCCTGGCGGGCCACCGAGGCGAAGGAGGGCAGTTCGCTGTGGCACGGCCCACACCAGGAGGCGAAGAAAGTGAGCACCACCGCCTCGTGGGCACCCTCACCGACGATGGGCACGCCCACCCGAGGTCCCGGTCCCAGTCTCGGCAACGAAAAGTGCGGCGCCTTCGTCACTGCCGGAGCGCTGAACCCGGTGAGGGCGATCCACAGGCCGGCGGCGATGACCACGCCCACCGCCAGCGAGACGAGCCGACGGCGGACCGGGCTCCTACCCGGGCGCCGGCCCGCCGGCTCAGTGGAAACGGAGGAGGACATCGCCGGCCATGGCGGCGAAGAGCAGCGTCAGGTAGGTGATCGAGTACTTGAACAACCTCATCGCCGCCTTCGGGGTGGCCAGCTGCCGCAGCCGGACGGCGTAGACGAGGAAGACGGCTCCGAGAACGAGGGCCGAGGCCAGGTAGAGGGCCCCCATGTGACCGACCACGGCGAAGAGGACGGTGACGACCACGAGGAGAACCGTGTAGATGACGATCTGGCCGGCTGTCCGCTTGAGAGTGGTCACCACCGGCATCATGGGGACGCCGGCCGATGCATAGTCCTCGCGGTACTTGATGGCCAGGGCCCAGAAATGCGGCGGGGTCCAAATGAAGATGACGGCGAAGAGCACGACCGGCGCCCAGCCCAGGTGGTCGGTGACCGCCGCCCAACCGACGAGGACGGGGACGGCCCCGGCGGCGCCGCCGATCACGATGTTCTGCGAGGAGATCCGCTTCAGCCACAGCGTGTAGACGAAGACGTAGAAGGCCGTGGCCGACACGGCCAGCACGGCCGAGAGCAGGTTGACCCACCGCCACAACTCGGCGAAGGCGACCGCCTCGAGGACGAGGGCGAACACCAGCGCGGCCCGTGGTGTCATGGCCCCGGTGACAAGCGGACGGTTCCGGGTCCGGTGCATCACCTTGTCGATGTCCCGGTCGACCACCATGTTGATGGCGTTGGCCCCGCCGGCGGCCAGCGCCCCGCCGGCCAGGGTGGCCACCATGAGCCACTCCGACGGCACCCCCCGGCGGGCCACGAACATGGTCGGCAGCGTGGTCACGAGCAGCAGCTCGATGATCCGGGGCTTGGTGAGGGCGACGTAGCTGCGGATCGTTCCCGTCCCGACGTCCGGCACAGATCCAGACAGCGAGGTCATCGGCACGGAGCCTACGGTGCCCGCCCCCCCGGGACAAAGCAAGGCCGGTGGTGACGCCGTTCGGGCCGTCCTCCCCGCCCTTCGAGACCGGAGGTGCCCCCCGGTACCATTCACCCGGTGCTCCCCACCATCGGACCCCGGGGTTTTCTGCGCGTCACCCAGGTGGCGCTCGGCCTCGTGGTCCTGAACATCGTCTCCGGGGCCGCCGTCCGCCTCTCGGACTCCGGTCTCGGCTGCCCCGACTGGCCCACCTGCTCGAAGCACCACCTCACCCCGCCGCTCTCGCTCCATCCGGCCATCGAATTCTCGAACCGGCTGGTCGTAGTGGCGCTGTGCATCGTGGCCGCCGCCGTCCTCCTGGCCGCCCTGCGCCGTCAACCGCGGCGCCCCGACCTCACCCGCCTGTCGGCCGGCCTGATCGGCGGGATCCTGGCCGAGGCCGTCCTCGGGGGCATCGTCGTCTACTCGAAGCTCAATCCCTATGTCGTCATGACCCACTTCATGGTCGGCATCGCCCTGCTCACCGTGGCCGTCGTTCTGGCCCTGCGGTCCGGGCGGGGACCCGGCTCGGCCACATCGATGGTGGCCCCCGCCGTCCGCCGGCTGTCACGCTTCATGCTCGTCGTCCTCGTCCTCGCCATCGCCGCGGGGACCGCCACCACCGGTGCCGGCCCCCACGCCGGCGGCAAGGGGGCCAAGCGCATCCCGGTCCCCCTGGCCGACATGGCCCGGACCCACGCCGAGATCGTCCTCGTCCTCGGCGTCCTCACCCTGGCCATGCTCTACCTGCTCGACCGCACCCGGGCCCCCGAGCGGGTGGCCCGCAGGGGCCGGATCCTCCTGGTCGTGATGGTGGCCCAGGGGGCCATCGGCTACACCCAGTACTTCACCCACCTCCCCGCTCTCCTCGTCGGCGTCCACGTCTTCGGAGCCACCGTTCTGTGGACGGCCATGCTCTGGTTCTACGACGGCCTCTCCCGCCACCCCCTCGAGGCCGACCTTCTCGAGGCCCCCTCCTTCAGTCCCGTCGAGCTGGCTCCGCCGGCCCCGCCCCGCAACCCCGTCGGTTCCGGCTGGTGACGCAGCCGCGTGGAGGCTCGGGACCCGGTCCGGCGGCGGCGCCGGTCGAGGTCGACCAACCCACCGGCGACACCGACGTCCGACCCGACCGCCCCTGGCTCGTGATCGTCTGGAACGACCCCATCAACCTGATGTCCTATGTCACCTACGTCTTCCAGAAGCTCTTCGGCTACTCCAAGGAGAAGGCCTCCCGTCTCATGCTCGACGTCCATCACAAAGGGCGGGCCGTCGTGACCTCCGGACCCCGTGAACGCGCCGAGCTCGACGTCTTCCGGCTCCACGAGCACGGGCTCTGGGCCACCATGGAACAGTCGTCCTAGATGGCGACCTCCCCCATGGCGCGCTCTCGTGTGGCGCGCCGGCCGATGGCGGCGCCTTAGTGGCCCGGCACCGCTTCCGCCGCGACCGTCAGGGTCGTTTCCGGGTGGGCCTCGAAGGTCCCGAGCAGCAGCTGCTCTCGATGCTCCCCCGTCAGGTCCAGGAGCTGCTCGAACAGGACGACCCCTCGACGGCACGCGTCTTCCCCGTGGCCTACACCGACGACGCCCGGGCCGAAGCCGACTACCGCGAGATGATGGGCTCCCAGCTCCTCCAACAACATCAGCGCTCGCTCGACACCCTGGCCGCCACGGCCGGGGCGCCCTCCATCGACGAGTCCGAGATCCACGAGTGGCTCGACGCCCTCGAGGTGCTCCGGCTCGTCCTCGGCACCCAGCTCGACGTGTCCGAGGACGGGAACCTGCTCGACAGCGCCGATCCCCGTTCGGCCCAATTCACCGTCTACCACTACCTGAGCATGTTGCAGGGTGAGATCGTCGACGCTCTGGCCGCCGCCCTTCCCGACGAAGGCACCGCATGACCGGCGACCGCCTTCCCCGGCTGCTCACGATCATGGGCTCGGGCGAGACCGCCCCCACCATGATCAAGGTCCACCGGGCCGTGGTCGAACGCCTGGGCCCGCCACCGGTCCACGGCGTTCTCCTCGACACACCTTTCGGATTCCAGACCAACGCCCCCGACGTCGCCGCCCGGGCCGTCGACTACTTCCGCGACAGCGTGGGCGCCACCCTGGAGGTGGCCGGACTGCGCTCGGCGGCCGATCTGGCACCACCCCACGGCGACGCCGTCATCGCCCACCTGGCCGCCGCCCCTTTCGTCTTCTCCGGGCCCGGCAGCCCCACCTACGCGCTGCGCCAGTGGCGCGGCACCCTCGTCCCTGCCGTCCTGGCCGAGAAGCTGGCCCTCGGCGGCGCCGTCACCTTCGCCTCGGCTGCCGCTCTGGCCCTCGGCCTGATGTCGGTCCCTGTCTACGAGGTCTACAAGGTGGGTGAGGACGCCCGCTGGGTCGAAGGCCTCGACCTCCTCGGTCCCCTCGGACTGCACGTGGCGCTGATCCCCCACTACGACAACGCCGAGGGCGGCACCCACGACACCCGCTTCTCCTATCTCGGCGAGCAGCGCCTGGCCCGCCTCGAGGACGATCTCCCCGACGGTGTCTTCGTCCTCGGGGTGGACGAGCACACTGCTCTTTCTTTGGATCTCGACGCCGGTACGGCCCTCGTCGCCGGTCGCGGCGGTGTCACCGTGAGGGCCGGCGGCCACTCGACGCGCATCGAGTCGGGCCGGACACTGCCCATCGACCACCTGGTCGAGATGGCCGACGACATGGCTCACTCTTCGGGGGCGTCCCACGGTTCGCCGACGGTCGGGACCGGCGCCGGGACCGGAACCCCGGAGACAACGCAGGACGCCACCGCGGTCGGCGACGGAGGCGGGCGGGGCGGTGGACCGGTCGGCGATCACGGCTCACCCCTACTCGAAGCCATCCGGGCCCACGAAGCGACGTTCCGCGCCGCCCGTGACGACGGTGACGCGCCCGGCATGGTCGGGGCCATCCTGGCCCTCGAAGACGAGATGTGGTCGTGGCGGGCCGACACCCTGCAGTCCGACGAGATGGACCGAGGGCGCGCCGCACTGCGGACGATGGTGAACGAGCTCGGTCGGGTGGCCGAGTCCGGGACCCGTGATCCGGCCACCGCTCTCGGGCCCTTCGTCGATCTGGCCCTGGCCCTGCGGGCCGAGGCGCGCGCCGGCGGCCGCTACGCCGATGCCGATGCCGTGCGTGACCGCCTGCTGGCGCTCGGCGTCGAGGTGCACGACACGCCCGACGGCGTCACCTGGGAACTGTCTCGACCCTGATCAGCGGAACCAACGGCCCAGGTTGGGCCTCCGGACGGACCTGATAACCTGCGGACGCCCTGATTGGTCCTAGCCCCCATCGTCTAGCGGCCGAGGACGCCGCCCTTTCAAGGCGGTAACACGGGTTCGAATCCCGTTGGGGGTGCACCCGATGGGGGACGATCCAAACGGGGTCCTGTGGTGCAGTTTGGAGTGCACGCCGGCCTGTCAAGCCGGAGGTCGCGGGTTCAAATCCCGTCAGGACCGCAAGGCCTCGCTCTCTGGGGTCCAGATTTCGGTCGGGTAGCTCAGTTGGCAGAGCGCGCGCCTGAAAAGCGTGAGGTCACCGGATCGACGCCGGTCCCGACAACCGAAACGTTCCAGTCAGAGGCTCCGAGCCTCATGACGCTCTTCGGTAGCCCGAGAACCTTGGTTGCCCGGGACCGTTGGTTGTACGCGATGCGCTCCCTGCTCGGCTTTTCAACCCCGGCGCGGCGACCACTTCCATCGCCGCACGGCCACGGCCGCGCCCGCCACACCCCACAGCGCCATAACGAGGAGGTCGTGCCAGGCCCACGGAGATGCCCCCTTTTGAATGTCAAAGGGGGCGAAGACGGCGGTGATGAAGTGATGGACAGGGAAGTATGACGAGAACTGAGCCAAGCCCGATCCCGGTTTGAGCGGGAACCACAGCCCCGAGAGGAACAGAAGCACGAAGAACACGATGCTGACGATCGGACCGGCTGCGTCTTGATTCGGGACGACCGTGCTCATGGCTACGCCCAGCGCAGAGAAGCTCACCATGCCCACCACGACGGCCAAGAGAAAGGCAGCCGGGTTGCCGGGAAAGTGGACGCTGAATCCGAGCCTTCCGACAGCGAGAAGGACGACGACCTGGATGGCGGCGATAATCATGGAGCTGACGAGGATGGCGGCCAGCAGTGCCCAGGTAGGCAGGGGGCTGAGACGCAACCGCTTGAGAAGGCCCATCTCACGTCGATTGACGAGGGTGACGGCCAAGATGTTGAAGCAGGCGGCCATCACCCCATAGGCCACAAAGCCGGGAACGTAATATTGGATCAACTTGATATTGCCGTAGAAGCCGATGCGCGAACTTCCCTCCGAGGCGCCCAGGAGAATCAGGAAGACGACCGAGAATCCGACGGTGAACGCTGCCGCCATCGGGTTGAGCCAGAAAGACAATTGCTCATATCGGATCTGACGACCTACCAACCTGACGTCGCTCAACCCTTGGAACCTACCGACGGTCGATGGGACGGTCATTGCTCCTCCCTTGTCAGTTGGAGATAGATGTCCTCCAGGGTTACTCGGCTCACAGAAAGCCCGGGAAGCTTGAGATTGCGCTCGAGCGCCCACCCGCTGAGCAAATGGAGTACCTGCAGCTCGTCCTCCGTGTGAATCTCGACCTGTCCTCCCGAGGACGCGTGAATCGCTACAGGAAGGTCACTCCGAGCAATCCCGTCAGGCATTACAAATCGAATGGTCACAGCACCTGAGTCACGTCCACCCAGGGAACCCGGGGTTCCGGTCGCCACAATTCGGGCATTGGAAAGCACGGCCACCTGATCGGCCAAGACTTCCACTTCATCCATGTAGTGGGTCGTCAACAGTACGGTTGTGCCTTGAGCGGCCAAGTTGCGGATCAGCTCCCAGGAGTCGCGTCGCCCTGACGGGTCAAGCCCCGTGGTGGGTTCGTCGAGAAAGAGCAGCTCGGGATGGCCCACGATGCCGAGGCCCACATCGAGCCTGCGTTGCTGGCCACCCGAGAGGGTCTTGATCCGTGCATCAGCCTTCTCAGTGAGTCCGACAAGGGCAATGACCTCGTCGACCGGTCGAGGCGACGGGTAGTACCCAGCGTTGCGGGTCAGTACCTGACGCACCGAATAGTAGGGTTCGACCGCTAACTCCTGGAGGACGACGCCGATGCGGGTCCGCAGCCACCGCTGCGTTTGCCGCACGGCCGGATCCACGCCCAAGATCTCGACCTCTCCCGCACTACGGTCACGGAAGCCCTCGAGTATCTCGATGGTGGTGGTCTTGCCGGCCCCGTTGGGCCCGAGGAGAGCAAACACCTCTCCCCTTTGCACCTCAAAACTCACATCGCTGACTGCCACCTTCTCGCCGTATGTCTTGGCCAGATTCCGCACGCGTATTGCCGGCATCGGATACCTCCACTGGCGTCGTTGATTACCACGTCTCGGTCCGCTACTCCATTCGTGGCTGCCCAATCTCCTTCTCGGGCCACCGGCGCGGCTAGACAAGACTCTTCGGCGAACCGATAGGACCAAATGGACACTGCAGAACCCAGCCGGCGAGGTCCCGCCGTCTCGGTCCCGCTTCGGGCAGCCGATGTGAATCTCCGGCATTCAACCGGGGCCGGCGCCATGAACGACCAGGGAAAGGGAACGGCGACTGTGGCGACGGCGACGTCCGTGCCCAAGATGCCACCCTTCGTCCTGAAGCTCCTTGAGCGCTTCCTGCCGATACGGACTGATGTACTGGCGGCAGCAGGAGCGGTCGCCTGGTTCGTGGCCTTCGGCTTTTGCTTTCTCTGGTCGCACTCAGGTTTCCTCGACCTTCAGATATATATGGCAGCCGGCCACAACGTGCTGTTGGGTCGCGTCCCGTACGACGTGGGATATACCTCGGCTCATCTCGACGCCACCTACCCCCCGTTCGGTCTCCTCATCGTCAGTCCGTTGTCTTTGCTCGACACGACCACGATCGACCTGCTGTGGTTCGGAGCCAACGTCGCTTCTCTGGTGGCCATCGTTTCACTCGCTTTGCGCGACGTCACCACGTGGGACAGGCGCCGCCGGCTGGCCGCCGCCGCCGTCCTGGCAGGCCTGGCGACATTGTTCATCGAACCGGTGCGCAGCGACTTCAACTTCGGGCAGATCAACATCCTGCTCATGGCGCTGGTGGTGTTGGACGTCTGCGCCCGTAGGAACCCGACTCGGGGGGTATTGATCGGGCTGGCGGGGGCGGTCAAGTTCACACCGCTCATCTTCGTTCTGCTGTTCCTCCTGAAACGGGACTGGAGGTCAGCCCTGCGGGCCGTTTTGACGTTCCTGGCGTTGACGGCCGGCGCCTTTGCCGTGATGCCGTCCGCCTCGGCCCGATACTTCACCCACTTCTCCGAAGAGACCTCCCACATCGGCTCCCCGCTCTTCCGCAGCAACCAGTCGTGGAGCGGGATCCTCCACCGGGCGCATCTGTTCCCGCACGGCACACTGACACTGGTCGCGTTTCTGCTCGATGTGGTGACAGTGGCAGGCGCTACCTTTCTGGCCCATCGTCTGCTCAGGGGTCCGTCGGTGATACCGCCCTTGTTCGTGTTGGCCCTGGCCGGCCTGCTCTGCAGCCCGATCTCGTGGACACACCATTGGTCGTGGGTCGTGCTGGCCCCTGTGGTGGCGGCATCGGCGATCGTGCCCAGGGGGATAAGGGTCGGGTTGGGGGTCATTGTCCTCGTGGCCGTCGCCTACCCCTACTGGTGGCTGCAACTGGGGCCGCTGACCCAGCTCGCCGAGGACACGCTCGCCCTGTCGGCCATCGTGCTGCTCGCCGGCTGGGTCGTCATCGAATGGCGATCGACCCGCACAACGTCCACCGTGGCGTCCGGCGGGGGGACTCAGACCACTCTGGGCTGAAGACTCGTTCAGAAAAGTGCGGGCTTCCGGCAGATCTATCTCGGCGCTTGTCGGGGTCCGGAGCGCCGGCCGCATCGCCATCACGGAAAGCCGATTCAGGATCGAACAAGAAAGGTCCCCACCCGGTGGGTACGCTCGCCACCCATGACTCTCAGGCGACTCGATGGGACGGGGCAATGAAGATTGGCATCGCGCTCGGTACGGTGAGACCCGAGCGGTGGGCCGAGGTGAGCTGCGAGGCCGACAGGCTCGGGTACGAGTCGGTCTGGATGCCCGAGCATCTCGTGCTGCCCGTGGCGTCGGACGGGAGCCCTTACGCCGGTGCCGATCATCCCCCGATCCCCTCCGACGTCCATGTCTTCGACGCCTTCGCCTACCTCTCCTACCTGGCCGGCCGCACCGAGCAGATCCGGTTCGGAACACACGTCTACAACATCGGCCTCCGGCACCCCTTCGTCGTGGCCCGGGCTGTCACCACGCTCGACGTCGTGTCCGGCGGCCGGGCCGAGTTCGGTGTGGGAGCCAGCTGGCTCGAGGCCGAGTGGCAGGCCGTCGGTCTCGACTTCGCCCACCGGGGGCGCCGCGTGGACGAAGCCATCTCGGTGTGCCAGCGGCTGTGGAGCGAACCGGTCATCGAGCACCACGGCGAGAACTTCGATTTCGACCCCGTCATGTTCGAACCGAAGCCGGTCCAGTCCCCATGGCCTCCGATGCACATAGGTGGCGACGGCACCGCCGCCCTGCGGCGGGCCGCGCTCGTGGGCGACGGGTGGATTCCTATGAACCACACGGTCGAGCAGATCCCAGCGGCCGCCGCTCGCCTGGCCGAGCTGCGCCACCAGGCCGGGCGTCCGGGGACCGTCGAGATCACCATGGGCGTCTCGTCCGATGTCGAGGCGCTCCGGCGCGCCGCCGACGCCGGCGTCGGGCGTGCGCTCGTGAGGCCCTGGTCGAGTGGGAGCCAGACCATCGACGGTCTGCGCCGGTTCGCCGATGAGGTGCTGGCCGCCGCCAAGGTGCTCCCGGTGGGTCTCCCCGGTCGCACCAACGTCTGATGTCGTGTCCGCTCGTGCCCACCCGGCGGGGGACCGGTGGCGCGCCCGAAGCGCCGGCCCACGCCGTCCGAACTTTGAGTAAAGTCCCTGCTCAGATGCCTCGCGGGGCGGGAAAGCGTTCGGGTGGGAGGGCGCCATGTTCATGAGGGAGATCGACACCACGTCGGTGACGCCGGGGCCGACACCGACGGTCGATGTGGGCCTGTCGTTGGAACATCAGGTGCAGAACGGGTTGAACCTCATCCTGCCCCTGAAGAACCCGACACAGATGCCGGCGTTGATGGCCGCCATCGCCGCCGCCAAGCCTCAGGTGTACCAGGCGCTCACCGATCTGCATTACATCCACTTCGCCCGGTTCCTGCCCATGCCCGACGGCGCCAACCTTCTGGTGGTCACCTCCTACGACGGCGATCTCGACTCCTACGTCATGGACTTCGTGGCCGTGCTCGGCGACGTGTTCACCGAGATCCTCACCTATGTGCGCAATGCCCCTCGGCTGCCGGTGACGGCCTATCCGGTCGAGTTCGTGCAGTTTGTCCAGGCCCACAACGTCTCGCTGGCCGGCGTGTGGTCCGCCTACCCCGACCTCACCCTCATCGACATCCTGACGGCGACCCGCCCTGGCTAGCGGCCCACGAAGGAGGCGGCGGTGACACTCGAACTCACTGACATCCAGGCCAACGTCCTGCGCGGCTACCGGGCCAACCACGCTCGCCACTTCGCCTTGTCCCTGCCGACGCCCGCCGCCGGCGCCAGTCTGCTGGCGTCGATCACCACCGGCACTGACGCCACCTGCCCGCAGGTGAGCACCGCTGAGACGTGGGACACCAAGCCCGACTACTGCCTCAACGTCGCCTTCACGAGCGCCGGCCTCACCGCCTGCGGTGTGCCCACGGCGACGCTGGCGGCGTTCCCGGCGGCCTTCCAACAGGGCTCGGCGGCCCGATCGGCCATGCCGGCGACCGGCCCTGACGACGTCGGTCTGGGCGACATCGGCACCAGTGCACCGGACAACTGGATCCTCGGCGGGATCCGGTCGGGTCCCGTCCACGTCCTGGTCTCGCTGGCCACCGGAAACTCGGAGTCTCTCGAGACGCGCTCGACCCAGCTGCGCGCCCAACTGGCCGCCCACGCCGTAGTCGAGGTCTCGCACCACGACGCCACGGCCCTCCCGGCCGGCACAGTGCACTTCGGCTACCGGGACGGCATCTCCCAGCCGTGGATCGACGGCACTCCGGGCCCGCGACCGCAGGACCTCCAACCGACCGTTCCCACCGGTGACTTCCTACTGGGGAAGGGCTACCGCAACCACTACCGGGGCAACTTCCTGGGCGCCATCCCCGACATCCTCGGGAACAACGGCACGTACTCGGCCTTCCGCATCCTGCGCCAAGACGTCGCTGCCTTCGAACAATTCCTGGCGCTCAGCGCCAAGCGCTGGCGCCTCGATCCCGAACTGGTGGCGGCCAAGCTGCTCGGACGCTGGCGAAACGGCGTCCCCCTGATCCTGTCGCCCGAGACCGCCGACCCGCCTCGCAAGGTCACCAACGCCAGGATCAACGAGTACGACTACGCGCCGGACCCCGACCACCCCGCCCAGTTCGACGACGACATTGGGCTCCGGTGCCCCATCGGGGCGCACATGCGCCGCCTCAACCCCCGGGGTGCCCTGGTGATGGGTCAACCGCACAGCCGACGCATCGTCCGGCGCGGCGTGCCATATGGACCGGCGTTCGACCCGGCCAACCCCGAGGACGGCATCGAACGCGGCCTGATCGGCCACTTCTTCTGCGGGGATCTCGAGAGCCAGTTCGAATTCATGCATCGGGTGTGGGTCAACCAGGACATCGCCACCTCCGGCCTGCGGGGGTCGCGCGATCCGTTCCTCGGAGCCCAATCCGACGGCGGGGGCCGGTTCGTCATGCGCACGCCCGACACCCGAGATCCGGTCATCCTCGACGACCTGCCGCGGCTCGTCCACACGCGGGGCAGCCTGTACTGCTTCCTCCCCGGCATCGGCGCGCTCCGCTATCTGGCCAACGTGGCCACCGGCCGCAACCCGGAGACACCGTGACACCGACCTGGGATCCGGCCACCTTCAATCCGCACAATCCCGCTTTCCTGGCCGATCCCTATCCGACGTACGCCCAGTTCCGGGAGCACGCACCGATCTCGGTGGTGCAGCCCTACGGGAGCGCCTGGGTTTTCCGGTTCGCCGACGCCCGCCAGATCCTCGATGACAGCGTCACATTCCTCAAGAATCCGCCCGCCGGCAGCCGGGCACCCGCCTCCGGTCTGTTCTCGATGGGCGCCAACCTGCCCATCGGGCTCTTCGGTTCGGACCCGCCTCGTCACACCGAGCTGCGCCAGATACTCGAACCATTGTTCATGGAGGCCATCGCGCCGGCCGCCGATGTGGCCACCGCCACGGCCGGCCAGCTCCTGGCTCCCCTGCAGCACACCGCCCGGATGGAGCTCGTGTCGGACTACGCCATCCCCCTTCCGTCAGCCGTGCTCTTCACCATCATGGGCATCCCCTCCGACCACTGGCCGGTGCTCCTGCAGTGGATCGGAACGATGGTGGCCGCTCATGACATCACGCAGTCCCTCACGCTGCGGGCGCTGGGGGCCACATGCGCCATGGCCCTCAACACCTACTTCGAAGAGTGGGTCCTGCAATGCCGGGGCACGCCTCACGCGGGCTTGATCGGCGAGATGTGCCAGTCCATCGGTGGCCCCGAGGGACTGACCGCCGAAGACGTCCAGGTCTGCTGCTCGGACTTTGCCTTCGCCGGCTACCTCTCGACCACCTTCCTCATCGGCACCGGGCTCCGCCATCTTCTGGAGAATCCAGACCAGGCCGCGTTGCTGCGCGCCGAGCCGACCTTGATGCACAACGCCGTCGAGGAGATGCTCCGCTATGACGGTCCGGTCCAGGTGCTCGACCGGGTGGTGGCCACCGACACCGAGCTCGGCGGTATCCCGCTCCCGGCCGGCACCAAGGTCACCGCCGTGATCGGTTCGGCCAACCACGATCCGTCGGCCTTCGCCGACCCCGACGCCTTCCGGATCCAACGCGACGATGCATCCCAGCTCAGCTTCGGCGACGGCATCCATCACTGCATCGGCGCCCCCCTGGCGCGCATCGTGACTCCCATCGCCTTCACCGCACTGCTGGAGCTGCCGTCCCTCGCCGTCGGTGGACTGGTGCAATGGCAGACCGACCCCTACCTGCGGGCCATGACCAACTTCCCCCTGAGCCTGGGCGCCACCTAACAGCAACGCCCCATCGGCGTACGAGCAGCTTCACAGATGACCACGACGGCCGACGAGATGCGATCGGCCCCGGACAGGGTCGTGCTTGTTATCGGTCCAGGAGTTGCAGAGCGGCGGCGGCGCGGCGCGCCACGGTCCCGTACCCCTGGGCCGTGGCCGCGGTGTGCGCTCTCACGAGAAGGTCCGACGCCTTCTCGGCGTCGCCCGGAGCCTGGCGCTCGGCCAGCATCCTCCCCCAGGAGAGGTCCGTCCGGGCGGCGAAGAACGTGGCGTCCATCCGGACACTCGATGCCGCCGATTGGGCGAAATACTCGTCCGCTTCGTCGAAGCGGCCGAGAACGGTGGCCAGCCCACCGAGAAAGTGACTCACCGGACCGGCGGCCGACACCCCTCCGAGTGTGGACAACTGATCGGCCCAGGGAGAGAGCTGGTCCAACAGGGGCCCGGCATAGTGCGGCTCCCGGCATTCGATGGCGGCTTCGGCGTAGGAAACCATTCCGGTGATCCACACCGGATCGGGCGACAGAGTGAAGTCTGTCGCCGCCAACCTGTCCAGTACCTGACGGGCGTCGTCGGTGCGGTCGCCTTCCACGTGGGCCATGGCCAGGACCCCGGCGATCATCCCCGGGGCGATGTCATGGGTATCGGCTTCCGTCTGCTCGATGAGCGGAACCAGATCACTGAGGGTTCCGCGTTGCATGTTCACGAACATGAACTGGGCCCCGAAGAACATCACCGCGTCGGCCTGACCGCTGTCGTTGCCGATCTGCAGTGCTTCGGTGGCCAGTTGCTCCGCCCGGTCGGTGTCGCCGGCGATCAAGGCCCGGGTGGCACGCCGATACGTGTGCCACCAGTTCAAGTTCGGCTGGTCGAGCTGCTCGGCCAGGGACCCCGCCATCTCCAAGCAGCGGTCCATCTCGTCGATGTCCCCGGCCCGGGCGGCGGTCTCCAGGCGCCACCCGGCGGCCAGGAAGACGAGCACCGGATCACCGAGCCGTTCGGCGCGCACCAGGGCGTCGTTCGTCCGGGCGAGCGACTGCTCGAGCAGGGGCGGCACGGACAGCGGGTACGAGACGAGATTCAAGACCCGCACGATGGTGGTGTCGTCACCCGATGATCCGGCGATGGCCACGGCCTCGTCGGCCAGAGCCTGGCGGCGTTCGAGTGAGCTGCCGTAGGCCAGTTCCGCACACAGGGTGGCGAGCACAAGGGCCCGGTCGGGAGCGTCGCCGGAAATCCGATCGAGGGCCAGCTCCAGGATCTCGACCTTGTCGGCGTCGATGCCGTCGGTGGAGCTGAAGAAACCACGGTTGTTGGCCAGGCCGGCCGCCACCAGTCGCTCGGTGTCGCCGAGGTCGGCCGCCCGGCGACCGGCACTGAGAAGGGTGCCACGGTAGGCAGGGTCCCCGGTCTGGCGTTGGGCGGTGCCCAGTCCGATGGCCAGGTCGATGCCGAGGACAGGATCCAAATCGCTGGCCTGGGGGTAGAGGTCGAGGGCCTGGGCGTAGTAGCGAAGGGCGTCGGCCGGAGCGAGGGCACTGAGGGCGGCATCGCCCGCCTGTCGGGAATAGCTCATGGCCTTGGCCACGTCGACCGGTTGGGTGGCGCTGAACCAGTGGCGGGCCAGTTCGCCCACCCGCGACCCGGGTCGGTCGCCACAGAGATCCTCCAGGGCCTCGGCTACCTGTCGGTGCGCCCGTGCTCGGCGGGTGGGGCCCAGATCCTCATACAAGGTGTGCTGGATGAGAGCGTGGGCAAAGTTGTAATGCCCCGGGGTGTCGGCCACCTCGCGCACCAGGGCCACGGCCGCCGCCGCGTCGAGGATGTCGAGCAACTCGTCCTCGGTCGTCTTCGTGGCCCTGGCCAGGACATCGAGATCGAAGTCACGACCGATGACGGCCGCCAACGACAACGCCCGCTCGGCGTCTCGTCCCAGTCGCACGACACGACCACCGATCACCTCGCGCACGCTGTCGGGCAGGGTCAACTGCTCCAGAGAGTCCTCGGCCACCCAACGCCCGGTGGCGTCCTGGTAGATGGCCCCGGTCTCCGACAGATGACGGAGCATCTCGCTCACGAAGAACGGATTGCCGTCGGTCTCGCGGTACACGGCATGGGCCAGATCCACTCCTGCTTCGTCGAGGGTCTGACCGGCGGCGGCCTCCACGAACGAGACCACCCCGTTGTCGTCCAGCCCCGTCAACTCGATGCGAGAGACGTCGCCCTGTCGTCGGAGCAGACCCAGAGTGTCCCGCAGGACATGGGCCTGGGACAGCTCGCTGTCGCGATAGGCGCCGAGCACGAGCACCCGCATGGACTGCTCGGCGGCCATCAGGTGGTGCAGGAGCAGGAGGCTTCCCTTGTCAGCCCACTGGAGGTCGTCGAGGACAAGGACCACGGGCTGGTGCAGCGACACCGTGGCCAACAGTCCGACGGCGGCGGCGAAGAGCAGGAAACGCTCGGTGTCGGTATCGGTGGCCTTCGACGGTGGGAGGTCCGGCATCCTGCTGGCGAGGGACGGGACCAGGCGTGACAGTTCGGACCCGTGGGCCTCGATGTGGGCGACGAGCTGGTCCTCGGTGGCATGGGTGACGTAGTGCCCGAGAGCCTCGGCGAAGAGCTGGTACGGGGTGGCGAGATCCTCCTCGCAATGCCCGAAAAGGACGCAGGCCCCGTTGTCGAAAGCAGTCCGGGACGCTTCGGCCACCAGAGTGGTCTTGCCCTGGCCGGCCTCGCCCGAGATGAGAAGGACCTGGCGTCCCCCGCCCTCGGCCACGCGCTTGATGGCGTCTGTCAACGCCCCCGTCTCGACCTCGCGCCCCACCACACCCACGGCAGGGCGAATGGCCAGACGCGCCGGCAGAGGAATGGTGGCCCCGCTGTCGGAACGGCCGAGGGGTTCCCAGAGCACCTCAACGGCCCCCACCGGGTCGGGCAGGCCCTTCAGGGTCAACGACCCGAGGGCCCGGCACTGGTGGCGGCTGCGCCGACCGGCCATGGCCCGCACCACGTCGGCGGCGAGGACCTGGCCACCCTCGCAGTGGGCACAGAGACGGGCCGCCTCGATCACGGGATCCCCGAAGTAGTCGTCGTCCTCTCGGCTGACCTCGCCCCCGCTCAGCCCCACCCGCAGAGCCACCGAGTGCTCCCGGTCGCGGTTGTCACGTTCGACGCCCTGTTGCATGGCCACGGCACAGGCCATCGCCGCCGAGGCGGAGCCGAAGACAACCATGACGCCGTCACCGAGGTTCTTCACCTCGGTGCCGCCGGCCTCGGCCAGGGACTGGCGCAGTATCGAGAAGTGGCTCCGACGGACCTCGTCGGCCGCTTCAGGCGACAGACGTTGCGACAGCTCTGTCGAGCCGACCACATCGGTGAACAGGATGGCCACGTTCTCGATGGTCAAGAAACACTCCCCCCTGCCAACACCACCGTAGCGACGGCCGCACCGGCCTGCCAGGAGGAACAGTGCCGACCTGGTGCCCGGTCGTTGGGCAATGCACAGCCGATCGTCGGCCCAGCCATCGGTACGGCCGAGGCCGGCGGTGGAGCTCGTCGCCCCACATCTCTCGACCCGACCGTTACGGTGGCACCGGGAGCCACCGGTTCCGACGGCGTCTTCACGAAAGGGGACCGAACTGAGCACGGCCGGCACAGAAGCGAGGAGCGACACCGTTGACGTCGTCGTCCTGGGCATGGGCCCCGGGGGCGAGGCCGTGGCCGAACGTCTGGCCGAGGCCGGCTTGGACGTCGTCGGTATCGACGGCAACCTGGTCGGCGGCGAGTGCCCCTACTGGGGCTGCGTGCCCTCGAAGATGATGATCCGGGCCGCCAACCTTCTGGCCGAGGGCCGGCGCATCCCGGGCATGGCCGGGACGTCGACGGTCACGGCCGACTGGGCTCCCGTGGCCACGCGCATCCGGGTCGAGGCCACCGACGACTGGGACGACAAGGTGGCGGTGGAGCGGTTCGAAGAAAAGGGGGGCCGCTTCGTCCGCGGCTGGGGGCGGCTCGACGGACCGACACACGTCGTGGTCAATGACAGGGTCTTCGAGGCGCGCCAAGCCGTCGTCGTGAACACCGGGACCAAAGCCTTCGTGCCGCCCATCGAGGGACTGGCGGGGGCGCCCTACTGGACCAACCGCCAGGCGATCGAGACCGAGGAGGTCCCCGCCTCGCTGGTCGTGCTCGGCGGTGGGGCCATCGGGGCCGAGCTCGGTCAGGTCTTCGCCCGCTTCGGCTCGGCCGTCTCGATCATCGAAGGGACGGACCGGCTGCTCCCCCCCGAGGAGCCCGAGGCCGGGACGCTCCTGGCCGGGGTCTTCGAGCGCGAGGGCATCGCCCTCCACCTCTCCGCCAAGGCCTCCGCCGTTGGCCACGACGGCGGGCGGTTCGAGGTGGCGTTGGACACCGGCGCCGTCGTGAGCGGTGAGCGACTGCTCGTGGCCACCGGCCGCCACGTCGATCTCGCCGCCATCGGGGCCGCCAGCATCGGGGTGGCGAACACCGAGCGCGCCCTCCCCGTGGACGACCACCTTCGGGTACGCGACGGGGTGTGGGCGGTGGGCGACATCACCGGCAAGGGTGCCTTCACCCACGTGTCGATGTACCAGGCCGACATCGTCGTGCGCCAGATCCTGGGGCAGCCGGTCACCCCGGCCGACTACCGGGCCGTGCCCCGCGTCACCTTCACCGATCCCGAGATCGGTTCGGTGGGCCTGAGCGAAGCACAGGCGCGCGCCGACGGTATCGAGGTCCGTACCGGGATGGCCCAGGTGTCGGCCTCGGCCCGGGGTTGGATCCACAAGGCCGGCAACGACGGCTTCATCAAACTCGTCGAGGACGCCGGCCGGGGCTTTCTCGTCGGGGCCACCTCGTCGGGGCCGGTCGGAGGCGAGGTCCTCGGGCTCCTGACCCTGGCCGTGCACGAGGCCGTGCCGACCGAGCATCTCCGGCACATGATCTACGCCTACCCCACCTTCCACCGCGGCGTCCTCGACGCGCTGGCCGACCTGGCCCTGTGACCGGGGGTCTCGGGTACCGGGGTCAGCAGTAGGGCGTGGCCAGAGTCAGGAGGAACTCGCCGTAGGGCGCCTCCCACATGGCCTCGACGATGAACCCGGCTTCGAATAGCTCGGACTCGACACCTTGGCGCGTGAACTTGGTGCTGATCTCGGTGAGGAGGTCCTCGCCGGCGGCGAAGGAGACCTCGAGATCGAGATCGGCGATCCGCACCCGCTGATCATCGAGCGAACGCAGGCGCATCTCGATGCGGTGGTCCTCCTCGTTCCACAGCGCCACATGCGCGAAGCACCGCGGATCGAAGTCGGCGTGCAGCTCGCGGTTCAAGACGTGGAGCACGTTGCCGTTGAACTCGGCCGTCACCCCGGCGGCGTCGTCGTAGGCGGCCACCAGCACCTTCTCGTCCTTGATGAGATCGGTCCCGAGCAGGAAGCTGTCACCGCGGGCCATGGCGCAGTCGAGGTCGAACAGGAACCGGCGGCGCTGGTCGGGAAAGAAGTTGCCGATGGTGCTGCCGAGGAAAGCCACCATCCGCCGACCCTCGGCCGGAATGAGGCCGATGTGGCGGTCGAAGTCCCCCACCACGGCATGGACGGCCAGCCCGGGGTATTCGTCGACCAGTTCGGTGGCCGCCGTCCACAGGGTGCCGTCGCTGACATCGAGCGGGATATAGCGGCGCAGGGTGCCGGCGGCCAGGAAGGCGTCGAGCAGGACACGGGACTTGTCGCAGGTGCCCGCCCCCAACTCGACCAGGGTGTCGGCTCCCGAGCGCGCGGCGATCTCCGGCGCGTGGGCCTCGAGCAACCCTCGTTCGGCCCGCGTCGGGTAGTACTCCTCCAGCCGGGTGATCTCGTCGAACAGCGCACTGCCCCGGTCGTCGTAGAACCACACCGGCGGCAGCCACTTCGACTCGGCCGTGAGTCCGACGCGCACGTCGTTCTCGAGGGCGGCCCGCAGGTCGAGAGCGGTCAGGTGGATATCGATCGAGGGGGTGGCCGTGGCGGTCACAGGAGGCTCAGCTGTCGCGCGCGAGTCGCAGACCGGAGAAGGCCCAGCGGGCCGAGGGTGGGAAGAAGTTCCGGTAGGTGGGTCGCACGTGGTCGGGCGGCGTCACGCAGCAGCCACCGCGCAGCACGTATTGGTTGACCATGAATTTGCCGTTGTACTCGCCCACCGCTCCCGGTGCCGGCTGGAAGCCGGGGTAGGGGCTGTAGGCGCTCGAGGTCCACTGCCAGACGTCGCCGAACAACGACTCGCTGGTGCCGGCCGGCCGGGGGTGCAGAACGCTCGTGTCGAGGAACTTACCCGCCTGGCGGTCGCCGGAGCCTCCGGCCGCCACCGTCTCCCACTCGGCCTCGGTCGGGAGCCGGGCCCCGCTCCAGCGGGCGAAGGCGTCGGCTTCGTAGTAGCTCACATGGCAGACCGGTTCGGCCGGGTCGACGAGCTGCGGACCGCCCAGGGTGAAGAGCCACCAGTCGTCGACCACGCGGAACCAGTAGAGCGGTGACTCCCAGCCGTCGGCCTGCGAGGTGGCCCAGCCGTCCGACAGCCACAGATCGGGTCGCTCGTAGCCCCCGTCCTCGATGAAGGCCATCCACTCGCCACAGGTCACCGCCCGACCGGCCAGGGCGAAGGGCTCGAGATGCACGGCGTGGCGCGGGCACTCGTTGTCGAAGGCGAAGCCCGAACCCTCGTGGCCCACCTCGACGAGGCCACCCTCGTGCTCGATCCACCGAACCGGTGTCACCGTCGACGGCTCGGCCACGGTCACCGTGGCATAGGCGGGCTGCAAGGGATTGCAGGAGAGCACGTGCTTGATGTCCATGAGCAGGAGCTCCTGGTGCTGCTGCTCGTGGTGGAGGCCGAGCTCGATGAGATCGGCGATGGCGGCAGTGAGCCCGCCACCCAACAGAGCCGTCATGGCCTCATCGACATGGCGCCGGTATTCCGCCACCTCGGTCACACCGGGCCGCGACACGACGCCGCGCCGAGGCCGGGGATAGCGGGCACCGACGCCTTCGTAATAGGAGTTGAAGAGATAGGCGAAGGCCGGGTGGAACGAGCGGTAGCCGGTGAGGGAGGGCTCCAAGAGGAAGGTCTCGAAGAACCATGAGGTGTGGGCCCGGTGCCACTTGGTGGGGCTCACGTCGGGCATGGACTGGACCGTCTGGTCCTCCGGTGTGAGCGGCGTGGCCAGGATCTCTGTCGTCTCGCGGATGTCGCGGAAGCGGGTCGCCAGCAGGTCGGCGCGTTGGGCTGTCGTCGTCAGATCGGCCATTGAGGTGTCCCGTGTCGTGACCCCGGGGTCTGGGGGGTGACGCTCCGACCTGTGGTGGAACCAGACGGCACGGGGCGGACGCCCCGTGTGACCGTCAATCCTTCCCCTCCCGGGGGTCGATTACACGTCGTGGGCCCCACGCTACCGGGAGGCTGTGTCGCCCGGTACCGTCGCTCAGGGCTCGTCGTAGTGGAAGCCCAGTTCAGGGGCACCGAGGAGGGACCGGAAGGCCACTCCTTCGGCTCCCAGCAGGGCTTTCGCGGTGCCCCCGCGATCGACCACGGCCACGGCCAGGACCACCTCGGCCCCGGCTTGACGCACGGCCAGCACGGCCTCGAGCAGCGAGGTCCCGCGGGTGACGGTGTCCTCGGTGACGACGACCCGGTCGCCGGGGCCGAGGGCACCGGCGATCCGCCCCCCGCCGCCGTGGTCCTTGGCCTCCTTGCGCACACTGAAGGCCTTCAGGTCACGGCCCCGGGTGGCCGCCACCCCGGCCGTGACGAAGGCCACCGGATCGGCCCCCATGGTCAGACCCCCGATGGCGGTGGCCTCGTCGGGAACGACGTCCAGCATGGCCTCGGCCACGAGCAGCATCCCGCCGGGGCGGCACACGGTCTGCTTGGAGTCGATGAACCAGGTCGACGTACGCCCGGACTTGAGGACGAAGTCCCCGGTGCGCACCGAATGGGCCAGGATGTGGTCCCGCAGGGCAACGAGGCCGCTGTCGCTGATGGCCGTCACCGGCCCCCACCCGACCGGCCCTCATCCGACCGGCCCTCATCCGACCGGCCTGGCGGCATCTGCACGCGCCCGGTCCCCTCGACGATTCCCCCCACCACGACGGCCTCTTGTCCGGCACTCTCGAGGGCCCCGAGAGCGGCCTCGACGGCATCGGCAGCGACCACCATCACCAGGCCGAGACCGAGATTGAAGACCCGGGCCATCTCGGCGTCGTCGATGTCCCCGAGGCGCTGGATCTCGGAGAAGATCGGCGGTGTACTCCAACTGTCGCGCTCCACCATGGCGTCGCATCCCGGCGGCAGGACCCGGTTGAGGTTCCCCGGAAGACCACCACCGGTGATGTGGGCGGCGGCGTGGACCCCGCCGCTTTGGACCCCGGCGGCGGCCACCGCGGCGAGAACGGCCGGCGCGTAGACGACCGACGGCAGGAGCAACTCGTCAGCCAACGTACGGTCCGATCCCGACCAGGCCGGCGCCTCGAGGGCCAGGCCGGCCCGCTCGAGCAGGACATGGCGGGCCAGGCTGTAGCCGTTGGAGCGCAGACCGGGCGACGCCAGGCCCACCAGGACGTCGCCCACGGCCACCCGGTCGGCACCGAGCATGGCTTCGCGCTCGACGGCGCCGACGGCGAAACCGGCCAGATCGAACTCGCCGGGGCCCATGGTCCCGGGGTGCTCGGCCATCTCGCCCCCGAGAAGGGCGCAGCCGGCCTGCCGGCACCCGTTCGCCACCCCCGAGACGAGAGCCTCCATCTGATCGGGGACGAGCTTGCCGGTGACGACGTAGTCGAGGAGGAACAGCGGCTCGGCCCCGACACAGACGAGGTCGTCGACGCACATGGCCACCAGGTCGATGCCGATGCTGTCGAAACGCCCGGCGTCGCGGGCCACGAGGGCTTTGGTACCGACGCCGTCGGTGGAGGCCACCAGCACCGGGTGGGCGAAGCGTCCGGGTTCGAAGGCGAAGCAGCCGCCGAAACCACCGATGCCCCCGAGGACTTCCGGACGCGCCGTCGAGGCCACGTGCTCCCGGATGCGCCCCACGGCGCTGTCACCGGCGGCGATGTCGACACCGGCCGACGCGTAGGTGGCGCCGCCGGCCCCGTCGTCGCCGCCGGCGGTCACGTCAGGCGGGCAGCCCGGCCGGGCCAGGTCGGCTGGGCACGTCAGGCGGGCGCCGGTGCGGCGTGGCGTGGTCGCTCGGATGTGGTCCCCAACGTCACCGGCACCGGGGCCGGGTAGTTCCCGGTCAGACAGGCACTGCAGAATCCGGCCCCCGGTGCGCCGATGGCCGCCACCAGATTGTCGAGCGACAGGTAGGCCAGGGAGTCGACCCCGAGGTACTCCTCCAACTCGGCGATGGTGCTGTTGGCGGCGATCAGCTCGTCGCGACGGGGGATGTCGATGCCGTAGAAGCAGGGCCAGATCACCGGCGGACAGGAGATACGCAGATGCACTTCGCGGGCTCCCGCTTCGCGCAGCATCCGGGCCACGGCCCGTTGGGTGGTGCCCCGCACGATGGTGTCGTCGACGACCACGATCCGCTTGCCGGCGATGTTCTCCCGCAACGGATTGAGCTTGCGCCGCACGCTCTCCTCGCGCGCCCCCTGACCCGGGGTGATGAAAGTACGCCCGATGTACCGGTTCTTCACCAGGGCCTGACCGTGCGGTATGCCGGTGGCGCGGGCGAAGCCCTCGGCGGCGGGCACCCCCGACTCGGGCACCCCCATGACCAGATCGGCCTCCACCGGCGCCTGGGCGGCCAGCCGCTCCCCCATACGCCGGCGGGCCGCGTGCACCTCCTTGCCGTAGAGGTGGCTGTCGGGCCGGGCGAAGTAGACGAACTCGAAGATGCACAGGTGGGGATCGGTCAGGTCGGTGGGGATGGCCTGTTCGCAACGCACCCCGGATTCGTCGATGATGACGAGCTCGCCGGGTTCGATCTCACGGACGAAGGTGGCCCCCACGATGTCGAGGGCCGGCGTCTCCGAGGCCAGCACCCAGCCCTCGGGCCGGTCGGCCGGACCGAGCCGCCCGAGACACAGGGGCCGGAAACCGTGGGCGTCGCGCACTCCCATGACATGGGTGGCGTCGAGCAGGACGAAGGAGAAGGCGCCCTCGAGAAGAGGGAGCACGGTCCGCAGCGCCGCTTCGAGCGCACCGTCGGGTGTGCTCGGGGGTGTGGTCCCTTCCACCGGGGCCGGGAACTCGGCGGCCAGGAGCTCGGCCACGAAGTCGCTGTCGGAGGCCACCACTCCGGGGAACATGCCGGCCTTCTCGGCCAGGGCAGCGGTGTTGGTCAGGTTCCCGTTGTGGCCGAGGGCGAAGCCCGATCCCCCCACCGACCGGTACACCGGTTGGGCGTTGCGCCATTCCGACGCGCCCGTGGTGGAGTAGCGCGTATGGCCCATGGCCAGATCGCCGGGAAGGCAGGCGATGGTCCGCTCGTCGAACACGGTGGTGACGAGACCCATGTCCTTCACCACCGTGATGGCCTCGCCGTCACTGACCGCCATACCGGCCGATTCCTGGCCGCGGTGTTGCAGGGCGTACATGCCGTCGAACGTGAGTTGGGCCACCCCCTTGCCGGGGGCGTAGACGCCGAAGACGCCACAGGCTTCTTTCACTCGGCCCTCACCGGATCGCCCTCATGACGCCATCTGTTGGATCAGCGCCGCGCTCTCCACCTCCGTCGAGCCTACCGGTCCCGACGACCGCATAGGATCTGACCCATGGGTGGCGTCATACTTCCCGATCGCCAGCCGGAGACACTCGAGCGGTACAACGAGTCTTTCCATGCGCCGTCGAAGCCGATCAAAGAGCGCCAGCCCGAAGATGCCAGGGACGACGAATCAGCTCGCTAAGGCCCCGCTAGGCCTCGTTTGATCGACCTGCACACCCATTCGACCGTGTCGGACGGGTCCGAACCACCGGGGTCCATCCCCGAGATGGCGGCCGCTGCCGGTTGCTCGGCCGTGGCCCTCACCGACCACGACAGCCTCGACGGCCTGGCCGAGGCACGGGAGGCGGCCGCCCGGGTGGGCATCACCCTCGTCCGCGGCTGTGAGGTGTCCTGCCGCAAGCCGCCACCTCCGCCCGGCCAGCCCACCATTGGTGGCTCGGTCCACGTGCTCGTCTACTTCGTCGAACCGGGCGAGGGGCCCATCCAGGACGAGCTGGTGAAGCTGCGCCGGGACCGGGCCGAGCGCAACCTCCGGCTCCGGGCCCGCCTGGACGAGCTCGGGGTGTCCATCGACTACGACGCCATGGTGTCCGAGGCCGGAGGCGAGGCCGGACTGGGCCGGCCCCATTTCGCCCGGGCCCTCGTGAAGTCCGGGGCGGCGGCCGACATCGACGACGCCTTCGACCGCTGGCTGGCCGACGGACGCGCCGCCTATGTGCCCAAGTCCCGCCTGTCGCCTGACGAGGTGGCCCGTTTGGCCACCGCTTCGGGCGGCGTGGCCGTGCTCGCCCACCCCCTGACCCTCGGTCTCGACCCGTCCGCCCTGGAACGGTTGGTGGGCGAGCTGGCCGAGGCCGGACTGGGGGGGATCGAAGCCATCTACGGCCGCTACACCACCGACGAACGGCGGGGGCTGCGACGGATGGCGCAGCGCCTCGGGCTCGTGGCCACCGGCGGGTCCGACTACCACGGGAGCTTCAAGCCCGACCTCGAGGTCGGGACCGGGATGGGGGACCTCGATGTCCCGGACTCTGCCCTCGAGGATCTCGCCGCCCGCTGTACCTGAGACGGCGCTGTACCTGAGACGGCGCTGTACCTGAGACGGCGCTGTACCTGAGACGGCGCTGTACCTGAGACGGCGCTGTACCTGAGACGGCGCTGTTGCTGATCAGGCCGCCGGTGGCTGGCCCAGGGCGTCGGGTAGGGCGTGGCGCCAGGCCGAAGTGGCCTCGGCCACGCTCACATCGACGAGGTCTCGGATCACCAGGCGTTCTCCGCCGGGGTGGCCGATAATGCGGGACGGGATCCCGGCGGCGGCGGCCCGGGCCAGAACCTCGTGGGGATCGGTCGTGCCCATCACGACCCGACCGGGTGACTCCGAGAACAGCTCGGCGTGACCGTCGATGCTTTCGACCACGCAGCCCAGGCCGCTGTGCACGGCGCACTCGGCCAGGGCCAGACCGATCCCGCCGTCGGAGACGTCGTGGACGCCAGCCACCAGATCGCCGTCGGCCACGACATCGGCGACCAGCCGCAGAAGAGCACTGTGGACGGCCAGGTCGAGGACGGGAAGAACCCCTCCCCGGTGGCCGTGCCGTTCGACGGCCCAGCGCGACCCGGCCAGTGACCGGTCGGTGGCACCGAGCAGGACGAGGGCCGTGCCGGCCACGAAGACCGCACCCGGCGGGCGACGGGCCAGGTCGTCGATCACGCCGAGGACGGCCACGACCGGGGTGGGATCGATGTCGGCGCCGCCGCTCTCGTTGTAGAGACTGACGTTCCCGCCGATGACGGGGATGGCGAGGGCCCGGCAGGCCTCGGCCATGCCGTCGATGGACTCCGACAACTGCCACATGACGTCGGCATGCTCGGGGTTGCCGAAGTTGAGGCAGTTGACGAGGGCCACCGGGCGGGCGCCGGTGCAGGCGACGTTCAACGCCGACTCGGCCACGGTGAGGGCCGTGCCGGCGCGGGGATCGACGGCACACCAACGGGGATTGGAGTCGGTGGACAGAGCCAGGGCCCGGCGGCTGGCCGGAAGCCCCGGGGCGGCCAGGCGCAGCACGGCGGCGTCACCGCCGGGACCGGCCACGGTGTTCAGGAACAGCTGGTGGTCGTACTGCCGCCACACCCAGGAGGTGTCGGCCAGCATGCCGAGCACCTCGGCCCCGCAATCGGCGGGGGGACCCAAGGCGGCCGGATCGTCGGCCCGGCGGCGTTCGAGGTCGGCCGGCGCCGCCTGGGGCCGATCGTAGAGGGGGGCGTCGTCCGACAGAGAGGCGGCGGGGACGTCGGCCAGGACCTCGCCTCCCGGGGTGTCGAGGATGCGGAGGCGTCCGCCACCGACGGCCCCCCCACCAGACGGCGCCGGCGCGGTGACGATGCCGATCACGGTGGCCCGGACCTCCCAGCGCCGGCACACCTCTTCCACCTCGGCCCGGTCGGCCGGGGTGACGATGGCGAGCATGCGCTCCTGGCTCTCGGAGGTGAGGACCTCGAAAGGCTCCATGCCCGCTTCGCGACGGGGCACGGCGCCCACGTCGACATCCATACCCATACCGGCGCGCCCGGCCGTCTCCGAGGTGGCGCAGGCCAGCCCGGCGCCACCGAGATCCTGGATGCCGACCACGAGGCCCCGGCCGAGCAGCTCCAGGCAAGCCTCGATGAGCCGCTTCTCCTCGAAGGGGTCACCCACCTGGACGCTCGGGCGCTTGTCGTCGTCGGCCCCCGCCCCCTGGCCGAAGCCGGCCGATGCCAGCACGCTTACCCCGCCGATGCCGTCGCGCCCGGTGGTGGAGCCGAGGAGGATGGCCAGGTTGCCCTGGCCGTGGGCGCCGGAGAGGACGAGGTGCTCCTTGCGCAGCACCCCCAGACACAGCACGTTCACAAGCGGGTTGCGGGCGTAGCAGGGGGAGAAGGTCAGCTCCCCGCCGACCGTGGGGACACCGACGGCGTTGCCGTAGCCGGAGATGCCCGACACGACCCCTTCGACCAGCCACCGGCCACGGGCGTCGTCGGGGGGGCCGAAGAACAACGGGTCCATGAGGGCGATGGGCCGGGCCCCCATGGTGAAGATGTCACGCAGGATCCCGCCCACCCCGGTGGCCGCCCCCTGGTAGGGCTCGACGGCCGACGGGTGGTTGTGGCTCTCGATGCGCAGGGCCACGGCGATGCCGTCACCGACGTCGACCACACCGGCGTTCTCCCCCGGCCCCACCAGTACCTGGGGCGCCTCCGTGGGCAGCCGGCGCAGATGCAGACGCGACGACTTGTAGGAACAGTGCTCGCTCCACATCACCGCGTACATGGCCAGTTCGAGGTGGTTGGGGGGGCGGCCGAGGATCTCGGCGATGCGAGACGCCTCGTCGTCGGTGAGACCGAGGGCGCGGTGCACGGTGTCGTCGGTGGTGGGGTCGGCGTCGGCCACCGGTGCAGGACCGGCCGGGTCGCTGTCGGTCATCGTTGTTCACCGTACCTGTTCGGTCCCCGGGCACCGACACTGCGGGGTCGACGTGTGTGTTTTGGCGATTGCACGGGCGGTGGCCCGACCGGCATGATGGCGCCATGGCACCAGCTCCCGAAAAAGGACCCAAGCGGCCCATGTCGGCCGAACACAAAGAGGCCCTGGCCCGCGGGCGCGAGGAGGGCCGCGCCGTGCGCCTCTACCTCGAGGCCGTCGAGGAGCAGCGGCCCCGTCCGGGGCGGCGCCGGACCCCGGAATCGATCACCCGCCGGCTCACAGTCGTGAACGCCAAGCTCGACACGGCCGACGCCCTGTCGCGGTTGCATCTGCTCCAGGAACGCTCCGACCTCGAAGCCGAGTTGGCACGCGTCGACTCCGGCCACGACATCGCCGATCTCGAGGCCCGGTTCTTGAAGGTGGCCAGGTCCTACGGGGAGCGCAAGGCCGTCGGCTACAGCGCCTGGCGGGCCGCCGGGGTCGACGCCGAGGTCCTCGAGCGCGCCGGCATCGGCCGGGGCAAGGTCCAGAAGTCCTGACGCTGACGGGCTGACGCCTCAGGCCGATGCGGCGGCCACGGCGCTGTCGGCCACGCCGAGCAGTCCGCGCACGAGCGACACTCCGTCGGTGGCACCGGTCAGCTCGTCGCAGGCGCGCTCGGGATGGGGCATGAGGCCGACGACGTTGCGGCCGTCGTTGCAGATGCCGGCGATGTCGTCGAGGGAGCCGTTGGGGTTCTCGGTGTAGCGCAGGATGATCCGGTCCCCGGCCCGCAGCTCGTCCAGGGTGGCGGCGTCGCAGATGTAGTTGCCTTCGAAATGGTTGACCGGCAGCCGCAGCACGGCACCGACCTCGGCGGCGGCGGTCAACGGCGTGTCGGTACTGCACACCTGCACGCCCACCGTCGTGCACAGAAAGCGCAGACCCTTGTTCTTCTGCAGCGCTCCCGGTAGCAGACCGGCCTCGGTGAGGACCTGGAAGCCGTTGCAGATACCGATCACGGCACCGCCGTCGGCGGCGAAGCGGGTGACCGCCTCCATGACCGGCGAGAACCGGGCCAGGGCGCCCGGGCGCAGATAGTCGCCGTGGGCGAAGCCCCCGGGGAGCACCAGCACGTCGAACCGGTCGACCGATGTGTCGCCGTGCCAGACGAGCTCGGCCCCGGCTCCGGCCCCGATACCTTCGGCGACACTGCGCACGGCCCGCACCACATCGTGCTCGCAGTTCGTCCCCGGGAAGACCACCACACCGATCTTCGTCGTCACCGCCACGCCCCCGCTTTGTTCTCGGTTCCGGCCTTCACGGCGGAGTCAGTTCCGATGTCGATGTCGACGTCCTCGATGACCGGGTTGGCGAGCAGTCGCTCGCACATCTCGCCGGCCAGGGCCCGGGCGGCGGACTCGTCGGCGGCGTCGACGGTGAAGCGCATGACCTTGCCCACCCGCATGCCTTCGACACCGTCGAAGCCCAGTGCCGGCAGGGCCCGCTCGATGGTGGCGCCCTGGGGGTCGGCGATGCCCGAACGCAGCCGCACCTCGACACGGACCTCGAACTTCACGACGGCCCCACGTATCGGCTCACGTATGGGCACCGTACCAGTCGGCCAAAGCCCGCCCGCTGATGCGCTCGTAGGCGGTGACGTAACGCTCGCTCGTCTCCGTCACGACCTCGGGGGCCAGGGCGGGCGGTGGTGGCCTCTTGTCCCAGCCGGTGGCCGTCAGCCAGTCCCGTACCGGCTGCTTGTCGAACGACGGGGGGTTGCTCCCGGTGCGCCACTGGTCGGCCGGCCAGAAGCGCGAGGAGTCGGGGGTGAGCACCTCGTCGCACAGCGCCAGCTTCCCGTCGATCAGGCCGAGCTCGAACTTGGTGTCGGCCACGATGATGCCGTGCTGTTCGGCGGCGTCGGCCGCCCGGCGGTAGGCCTCGACGCAGATGTCGCGCGCCTGTTCGGCTGTCTCTTTGCCCACCAGGTCGACGGCGCCGTCGTAGGAGATGTTCTCGTCGTGGCCGACGGTGGCCTTGGTCGAGGGGGTGAACAGAGGCTCGGGCAGACGTTGCGCCTGCTCCAGTCCGCGGGGCAAGGACATGCCGTGCAGGGTCCCGGCCCGCTCGTACTCGGCCCATCCCGAACCGACCAGATAGCCGCGGACGATGCATTCGAGCGGGAGCATCTCGGCCCGCCGCACGAGCATGGCCCGTCCGGCGATCCCGGCCAGCCCGGCCTCGCCGCCGAGAGCGGCCGCCCCGGCCGGCAGATCGTTCGGGTCGACCGACACCATGTGGCTGGGGGCCAGGTCGGCCAGGAGCGTCAACCAGTGGACGGTCATGGCCGTGAGGACGCGGCCCTTGTCGGGGATGGGCTCGGCCAGGACGACGTCGAAGGCCGAGATCCGGTCCGACGCCACCATCAGAAACATGTCGTCACCGGCGTCGTACAGCTCACGCACCTTGCCGGCGTGGACGAGATCCAGGCTCACGCCTCCACCTCCTTCAATGCCTCGGCGAACCGGCCCACATGGCGCAGCGACCGGCCTACGTCGAACGCCTCGTCCAACTGAGCCGGTCCGAGCATCACCTCGGGATCCCCGTCGAGAACGGAACGGAACGACCGGCGCTCGTCCCATGACAACCGGGCGTCACGTTGCACGACACGATAGGCGGCGTCGCGGCTCATGCCGGAGGCCACCAGGGCCAGGAGCACCGGCTGGCTGAAGACGAGACCGTAGGAGCCGTCGACGACGTTGGCCCGCATCCGCTCGCTGTGGACGACGAGTTTCTCGACCAGCCCGGTGCACCGGCGCAACACGTAATAGGTGAGGAGGCAGGCGTCGGGGAGGATGACGCGCTCCACCGAGCTGTGGCTGATGTCACGCTCGTGCCACAAGGCCACGTCCTCGAGGCCCGCTCCCAGATAGCCCCGCAGAACCCGGGCCAGACCGGTGAGGCGTTCGGACAGGATCGGGTTGCGCTTGTGGGGCATGGCCGAACTGCCCTTCTGGCCGGCCCCGAAGGCCTCCTCGACCTCTCCCACCTCGGTCCGGGCCAGATGGCGGATCTCGGTCCCGATCATCTCGATGGTGGCCCCCACCGAGGCGCAGGCCCACAGGAGCTCGGCGTGGCGGTCCCGGGCGATCACCTGGGTCGACGGCACCGGGGCGAGGCCGAGGGCCCGGCACACGAAGGCCTCGACGGCCGGGTCGATGTTGGCATAGGTCCCCACCGCGCCCGACAGCTTCCCCACCGCCACCTTGTCCCGGGCCGCCCGCAGCCGGGCCCGGTCGCGGTTCGCCTGCAGGCACCAGAGGGTCAGTTTGGCCCCGAAGGTGGTCGGCTCGGCGTGCATGCCGTGGGTGCGGCCGGCCATGGCCGTGTCCATGAACTCGAGAGCCCGCCTCTTCAGCACGGCCACCAGCGCGTCGGAGGCGTCGAGCAGGAGATCGGCGGCGGCCGTGAGGGTGGCGCACAGGGCGGTGTCCACCACATCCGAAGACGTGAGCCCGTGGTGCACGAGCGATCCCTCGGGTTCACCGATGGCCGCCTGCACCACGTCGACGAAGGCGGCCACGTCGTGGTCGGTCACCCTCTCCCGTTCGTTGATGGCTGTCACCAGTTCGGGCGTGACCTTGGGGGCGCGCGAGCGCACGGCGGCGGCGGCGGCGGCCGGAATCTCCCCCAGCGCGGCCCGGGCCTCGACGGCCAGCAGCTCCACCTCCAGCCACTTCTCGATCCGGGCCTCGTCGCTGAACAGCGCCGCCATCTCCGGCAACGAATAGCGCGGGATCATGACCGAGCTCCCACGGCGATGTCGGCGGCGATGTCGCCTCGGTACTGCATCCCCTCCCAGTTGATCACGTCCACGCCGGCATAGGCCCGGGCCCGGGCCCCGGCCACCTCCGGTCCGGATCCGGTGACGCCCAGCACCCGACCGCCGGCCGTGACCAGCCGCCCCTGATCGTCGAGGCCGGTGCCGGCGTGGAGCACGGTCACACCGTCGAGGACACCGGCGGCCTCGACCCCTTCGATGGGGTCACCGGTGCGCGGCTCCGTGGGGTAGCCCTCCGAGGCCAGCACCACACAGACAGCCGCCGTGGTCGTGGGACGGGGATCGGTGCGCAGGTGCCCGGCGGCCGCCTCGGCCAACAATCCGGTGACGTCTTCGTCCACCCGGGGCAGCACCACCTGGGTCTCGGGGTCGCCGAAGCGGACGTTGTACTCGAGCACCTTCGGTCCCTCGGCCGTGAGGATGAGACCGGCGTAGAGAACACCGCGGTAGTCGATGCCCCGGCGGCGCAGCGCCGCCACCACTGGTTCGACCGATTCGTCGAGGATCCGGTCGACGAGGGCATCGGCGACGAGCAGAGCGGCCGAGACCGCACCCATGCCGCCCGTGTTCGGTCCGCCGTCGTCGTCGCCCAGGCGCTTGTAGTCCCGGGCCACCGGCAGGGCGGCGATGCGGGTGCCATCACAGAGCACGAGGAGCGAACACTCGGCCCCCACCAGACCCTCCTCGACCACGACACGGCGCCCGGCCTGGCCGAAGGCGTCCCCCGAGAGCTTGGAAATGATGTCGGCCTCGGCCACGGCCATGTCGTCGGTCACGAGCACCCCCTTGCCCGAAGCCAGCCCGTCGGTCTTCACCACCCAGGGACCGGGGAGCGCCCGCAGGAATTCGTGGGCCGGCCGCACCTCGTCGAAGGCGCCGTAGCGGGCCGTGGCCACCAAGGCCTCGTCGAGGACCTCCTTCATGAAGGCCTTCGAGCCCTCGAGCCGGGCCCCGTCGGCGCCCGGTCCGAAGACGAGACGATCGTCGGCCCGCAGCTTGTCGGCCAGCCCGTCCACGAGCGGCTGCTCGGGACCGATGACCCACAGGTCAGCTCCCACCGACTCGGGGGGGATGTCGGTGATCGAGATCGGATAGCCGCCCACCGGTGTCCCGGCCATCCCCGGGTTACCCGGCGTGACGATGACCTCGGCCGTCCGGGCCAGGGCCAGCGCCAGGGCGTGCTTGCGCCCGCCGGCGCCGACGACGCAGACCTTCACGCGGCGAAGCGGACGAACTGCTCGCGTCCGGGGCCGACGCCGACGAGCTTGATGGGCACCCCGATCTGGGTGGCCAGGAAGGTGACGTACTGGCGCGCCGCCGGCGGCAGGTCCTCCAGCTCGGTGGCCCCCGACAGGTCCTCTTTCCACCCCGGGAGCTCCTCGTAGACGGGGACCACCTGGTGGAAGGTCGACTGGTGGTACGGCGGGTGGATGAAGCGCTCGCCACCCGATTCGTAGGCCACGCAGACCTTCACCGTGTCGAAGGAGTCGAGGACGTCGAGCTTCGTGAGGGCCACCTCCGACAGCGAGTTGAGGCGGACGGCCTGGCGCATCATGACGGCGTCGAACCAGCCGCAACGGCGGCGGCGGCCGGTGTTGGTCCCGAACTCGTGGCCCCGCTCGACCATGAGATCGCCCACCTCGTCGAGGCATTCGGTCGGGAACGGACCGGCCCCCACCCGGGTCACGTAGGCCTTGGCGATGCCGATGACCTCACCGATGTCGCGCGGTCCCACCCCGGTGCCCGTGCAGGCGCCGCCGGCCGAGGGGTTGGACGAGGTCACGAAGGGATAGGTGCCGTGGTCGAGGTCTAAGAAGGTGGCCTGGGCCCCCTCGAGGAGCACGTTGCGGCCGGCCTCCATGGCGTCGTGGACAAGCGACACCGTGTCGCCCACCATGGGTTCGATCCGCGCCGCGTACTCACCGAGGTAGCGGTCGCAGATCGTCTCGATGTCGATCGGCAGCCGGTTGTACACCTTGGCCAGCACCGCGTTCTTCTCCTTCAACGCCACCTCGAGCTTCTGCCGGAAGATCTTGGCGTCGAGGAGGTCCTGCACCCGCAGCCCGACCCGGCTGGCCTTGTCGGCGTAGGCCGGTCCGATGCCGCGCCGGGTGGTACCGAGGGAGTTCTTACCGAGGAAGCGCTCGGTCACCCGGTCGAGCTCCTGGTGGTACGGCATGATCAGATGCGCATTGCCGCTCACCACCATCCGGCCCACGTCGACGCCTTTGGCCGTGAGGGTGTCGAGCTCGGCCAGGAGAACCCCGGGATCCACCACCACCCCGTTGCCGATGACCGGCGTGATGTGCGGATAGAGGACGCCGCTCGGCACGAGCTGGAGGGCGAAGGATTCGCCGTCGACCACCACCGTGTGGCCGGCGTTGTGGCCGCCCTGGTAGCGGACCACCATCTCCATGTCACGAGCCAGCAGGTCGGTGAGCTTGCCCTTGCCCTCATCGCCCCACTGGGTCCCCACGACCACGGTTGCGGGCACGCGCGCTCCTCCGTCAAACGGCTCCGGATTACGTCTCAGTGTAGCCCGGACCAGGTCCGATCCCCCCGGGCCTCCCGGCTTGGCCGGCGGCGGTCGGACTGGCCCGGGCGGCGGTCGGACGGGCCCGGGGGCGGCCCCTCAGGTGAGGATCAGGGAACCGCCGTCGGGAGCCACGTCGACGGTGACCGTGTCGCCGTCGCCGTAGCCGCCCTTCAGAAGCGTCAGGGCCAGCGGGTCCTCGACGGCTCGTTGGAGCACCCGGCGCAGCGGGCGGGCCCCGAGGTCGGGGTCGTAGCCGGTCCGGGCTAGCCAGTCCTTGGCCGCGTCGGTCGTCTCCAGTCCGAGCCGCCGTTCGGCCAGGCGGCTGCGGAGATGGTCGAGCTGGATGTCGACGATGCGACGGAGATCGTCGCGGTCGAGCCGGCGGAAGCGCACCACCTCGTCGATCCGGTTGAAGAACTCGGGCTTGAAGAAGTCCTGGGGCTCACCGACCAAGTTCGAGGTCATGATGAGCACGGTGTTGGTGAAGTCCACCGTCCGGCCCTGGCCGTCGGTCAGCCGACCGTCCTCCAACACCTGGAGCAGGACGTTGAAGACATCGGGATGGGCCTTCTCGATCTCGTCGAGGAGCACGACGGCGTAGGGCCGGCGCCGGACGGCCTCGGTCAGCTGGCCCCCCTCCTCGTAGCCGACGTATCCCGGCGGGGCCCCCACCAGGCGGGCCACGTTGTGCTTCTCCTGGTACTCGCCCATGTCGATGCGGGTGATGGCCCGGTCCTCGTCGAACAGGAACTCGGCCAGGGCCCGGGCCAGTTCGGTCTTGCCCACCCCGGTGGGACCGAGGAAGAGGAACGAGCCAATGGGACGGTGGGGGTCCGACAAGCCGGCCCGGCTGCGGCGCACGGCGTTGGCCACGGCGTGGACGGCCTCGTCCTGGCCGATGACCCGGGCTTCTAAGTCCTGCTCCATGTGGACGAGCTTCTGCAGCTCCGACTCGAGCAGTCGGGTGACCGGCACCCCTGTCCAGCGGCTCACCACCTCGGCCACGTCCTCGGCGTCGACCTCTTCCTTCAGCATGGCCCCGTCGGCCTGCAGGTCGGCCAGGGACCGGGTGGCGATCTCGATACGCCGCTCGATCTCGGGGATCTGCCCGTAGCGGATCTCCGAGGCCCGGGTGAGGTCGCCGTCACGGGTGAAGCGCTCGGCTTCGCCCTTCCTGACCTCGAGCTCCTCCTTCAGCGAGCGGATGGAGGCAATGGCGTCCTTCTCGGCCTGCCAACGCGCCGTCATGGCGTCGGCCTGCTCGGTCAAGTTGGCCAGCTCCTCCTCCAGTCGGGTCAGGCGTTCGGCCGAGGCGCTGTCGGTCTCCTTGGTCAGCGCCATGCGCTCGATCTCGAGCTGGCGCATGCGCCGGGTGACGACGTCGATCTCGGTCGGGAGCGAATCGATCTCGATGCGCAGCCGGCTGGCCGCCTCGTCCATGAGGTCGATGGCCTTGTCGGGCAGGAAGCGACCGGTCACGTAACGGTCGGAGAGCACGGCCGCCGCCACCAGAGCCGCGTCCTGGATGCGGACACCGTGGTGCACCTCGTAGCGCTCCTTCAGGCCCCGCAGGATGGCGATGGTGTCCTCCACCGAGGGCTGGCCCACCACCACCGGCTGGAACCGCCGTTCGAGAGCGGCGTCCTTCTCGATGTACTTGCGGTACTCGTCGAGGGTGGTGGCGCCGATGAGCCGCAGCTCGCCGCGCGCCAGCATGGGCTTGATCATGTTGCCGGCATCCATGGCCCCTTCGGCCCCGCCCGCCCCTACGATGGTGTGGAGCTCGTCGATGAAGGTGATGACCTCGCCCTCGGCGTCGGTGATCTCCTTCAGCACGGCCTTCAGCCGCTCCTCGAACTCACCGCGGTACTTGGCCCCCGCCACCATGGACGAGAGGTCCAGGGCCACCACCCTCTTGTCGCGCAGGCCCTCGGGGACGTCGCCCTCCACGATGCGGTTGGCCAGTCCCTCCACGATGGCCGTCTTGCCCACCCCCGGCTCGCCGATGAGGACCGGGTTGTTCTTGGTCCGCCGGGAGAGCACCTGGATGACCCGGCGGATCTCCTCGTCGCGTCCGATGACCGGATCGAGCTTGCCCTGGCGGGCCGCCTCGGTCAGGTCCCGGCCGTAGCGCTCGAGGGCCTGGTACTGCTCTTCGGGGTTCTGCGACGTCACCCGGTGACTGCCCCGCACCTGCCGCAGGGCGGCCAGGAGTTGATCGCGAGTCGCCCCCGTCCGGTCGGACAGGGCCAGCAGCAGGTGCTCGACCGACAGGTACTCGTCGCCCATGTCGCGCCGCACGCTGTCGGCGTCGTCGAGGACATGGGCGAGGTCCCGCGACATCTGTGGCTGGGCGCTGCCGTAGGCCTTGGCCATAGAGGAGAGCCGCTCCTCGAGCTTCTGGGCGAGAGCCGTCGGCTCCACCCCGACCCGTCCGAGCAGGGGCACCGCCAGTCCCTCGGGCTGGGCGATGAGCGCGGCCAGCAGATGGTCGGGGGTGATCTCGGCGTTGTTCTGGTTACGGGCCCACTCCGAGGCGGCGGCGAACGCCTCCTGGGACTTGATCGTCCAGCGGTTGGGGTCGATGGCCATGGTTCGCTACCTCCTCTTCTCCTGCGGCCTATCTCCGACGGCCACCGGTGGAACCGGGGCGGGCCACGATCACCGATGAGCGGACGGGCACCAGGTCTCTGCGGTAATGACGATGGGTGCGCTCGAGGGCGTCCTGCGCTTCTGTCCGGATCCGTTCGACCTCGGCCTGCAGGCGGGCCACATCGGCTTCGAGCTCGAGCACGCGGCGCACCCCTTCGAGATTGAGCCCGGCGGCGGTGAGGTCGCCAATGCGCTGCAGCTGCTCGATGTCACGTTGCGAGTAGCGCCGGTTGCCGCCGCCCGTGCGCGATGGGTCGACCAGGCCGCGGCGTTCGTAGACGCGCAGTGTCTGCGGATGGACCCCGGCCAGCTCCGCCGCCACCGAGATCACGTAGACGGCGCGGGTGGACGACTCGCTGTGGCTTCCGATAGACGGGGCGGCCGGCGGCGCCAAGCGGATCACGTTCGGTTGTGGATCGTTCATTGTCACTGTGTCCCCTTCATCACTGTCTCCCCTGAAACTGTCTCCCCTGAAACTGTGTCCCCTTAATCGCTGTGTCCCCTTAGTCACTGTGTCCCCTTAGTCACTGTGCCCCCGTGTTCACTGTGCCCCCAGGTGGTCACGGGGGGCGGCGTCGGAGACGCGGGCGAGCTCCTCGACGGCGGCACGTTGTTCGTCGTTCAGTTTCTTGGGCACGGTCACGTCGACGGTCACCAGGAGATCGCCTCCACCGCGTCGGCCCCCGGAGGGCACCCCGCGTCCTTTGACCCGGAAGGTCTGACCGGTCGGTGTCCCGGCGGGGATCCGCAGGGTGACGGGCTCGTCGAGGGTGGGGACGGTGATAGTGGTGCCGAGGGCCGCTTCGGGATAGGTGACGGGAACGGTCAGGGTCAGGTTCTTGCCGCGTCGACCGAAGAGGGGATGGCTGTCGACGTGGACGACGACATAGAGATCACCGGCCGGACCGTTGGCCCGCCCGGGGGCACCGCGTCCTTTCACCCGGATGCGTTGACCGTTGTCGACACCGGCCGGGATGCGGACCTTCACCGAACGGGTCCGGCGCACGACGCCGGTGCCCCGGCAGGTGGGGCAGGGGGTCTCGATGACGGTGCCCCGTCCGCTGCACTGGGGGCAGACACGGCTCAGGGAGAACAGACCCTGGTTGTCCTGGAGCTCGCCGGTGCCGTGACACATGGGGCAGACGACCGGCTGGGTGCCGGGCGCGGCGCCGCTGCCGCGGCATGTCTCGCAGCGGGCCTCACCGGCCACGTTGACCGAGGTGGTGACGCCGCGGACGGCGTCCTCGAACGACAGGTGGAGCTCGGCCTCGACATCGGCCCCGCGGCGCGGCCCGGCGGTGCGGTTGCGGCGGCCTCCGAAGCCACCGAGACCGCCGAAGAGGTCGCCAAGATCACCGAGATCCTCGACCCGGAAGCCGCCACCCCCGCCGGACGATCCGCCGAAGCCACCGGGGAATCCGGAGGTGCCGAGACGGCGGACCTCGTCGTACTCCTTGCGCTTGGCGGCGTCGCCGAGCACGTCATAGGCGGCGCTGATCTCCTTGAACTAGTCCTCCGACGACGGGTTGGTGTCGGGGTGGTATTGCTTGGCCAGCTTCCGGTAGGCGCGGGTGAGCTCCTTGTCGGTGGCCGTCGACGACACACCGAGCGTCTGGTAGTAGTCCTTCTCGAGCCACTCACGTTGCGCGACCACCATTCACCTCCCCCTCGTCGAATCGCTTCTGGTCATGTCGTTCGGATCTGGTCATCGGCACGGTTCGTTCAGCCGCGCACGCGCACCATGGCCGGGCGGATGACACGGCCCTTCCAGCGGTAGCCGGGACGCAGTACGTCGGACACCACCGGTCCGGCCGCCGGCGCGGCACCGGCAGTACCGGCGGTGGCGGCGGTGGCGGCGTCGGAGGCGGCGTCGGAGTCGGCCGCCTCGGGGGCGGGGGCGTGCTCGACGGCATCGTGGATGGTGGGATCGAAAGGCGCGCCGGGGTCGTCGATCCGCTCGAGGCCTTCTTTGGCCAGGGCGTCCTCGACGAGACCGGAGGCCTGGAGCAAGGCCTTCACGTCGGGAGAGGCGGCGTCCTCTTCATTCAGGTGGGCGCGGGTGAGGGCGAAGGCGTCGAGAGCAGGCAGCAGCTTGGCCACCAGGTTCTCACTGGCCCGCTCGAGCTGGTCGGTCTGCTGACGGAGCATCCGCTTCTTGTAGTTCTCGAAGTCGGCCTGGACGCGACGCAACATGTCGAGGTACTCGTCGCGTTCGCGCGTGGCCACGGTGAGGGCGTCCTCCTCGACGACAACGATGTCGTCGACGCCGGAGCTGTTACCCGGTGCGGCACCAGTGGCACCGGGGCCGGGGCCACTGAAGCCCTGACCACCGGCGTCCGGACCGGCGGCGGCGGCGGTCTTGTCGGCGCCGAAGGGCGAACGCGGACCGGAACGCTCGGGGGGACCGGCGCCGGCGGGAACATCCCGCTCGACGCCGGCTCCGGGCGCCCGGTGGCGGTGGCCACCGGCGTCATCGACCTGCGGGGTCATGCCGAGGGCTCGTCCACGATCTCGGCGTCGACGACCTCGTCGTCGGACTGGTCGCCGTTGTCGCCACCGTCGGAGCCGGCCGCAGGACCGGACTGGGACTTGGCCGCCTCTTCGTAGAGGCGCTGGGAGAAGCTGTGGCTGGCATTCACCAGAGCCTCGGTGGCCTCCTTGATCTTGTCGGTGTCGGACCCCGACAGAGCGGTGGTGAGCTCCTTCAGGCCGGCCTCGACCTTGTCCTTCTCGTCGCCCTGGAACTTGTCGCCCTGATCACGCAGGAGCTTCTCGGTCTGGTAGACGAGTGAGTCGGCGTTGTTTCTGACCTCGGCCTCCTCACGGCGCTTGCGGTCGTCGTCGGCGTGGGCCTCGGCGTCGCGGACCATGCGGTCGATGTCGTCCTTGGCCAGAGAGGACTGGCCGGTGACGGTCATCGACTGCTCCTTGGACGTGGCCAGGTCCTTGGCGAAGACGTGGACGATGCCGTTGGCGTCGATGTCGAAGGTGACCTCGATCTGAGGGACACCGCGCGGCGCCGGGGGCAGGTCGACGAGCTGGAACTTGCCGAGGGTCTTGTTGTACATGGCCATCTCCCGCTCGCCCTGGAGGACATGGATCTCCACCGAGGGCTGGGAGTCGTCGGCCGTGGTGAAGACCTCGGACCGCTTGGTCGGGATGGTGGTGTTGCGCTCGATGAGACGGTGCATGACGCCGCCCTTGGTCTCGATGCCGAGGCTCAGAGGGGTCACGTCCAGAAGCAGGACGTCCTTCACCTCGCCCTTCAGGACGCCGGCCTGGACGGCGGCGCCGATGGCCACGACCTCGTCGGGGTTGACGCCCTTGTGGGGCTCCTTGCCGGTGAGGGTCTGGACCATCTCCTGGATGGCCGGCATCCGGGTCGAACCACCGACCAGGACCACATGGTCGAGGTCGGACATCTTGAGGCCGGCGTCGGAGATGGCCTGCTCGAAGGGGCCCTTGCAGCCGTCGACGAGATCAGAGGTGAGCTCGTTGAACTTGGCCCGGGTGAGCTTCAGGTCGAGGTGCTTGGGGCCCTCGGAGGTGGCCGTGATGAAAGGCAGGTTGATCTGGGTCTCCTGGACCGAGGACAGCTCGATCTTGGCCTTCTCGGCCGCTTCCTTCAGGCGCTGGAGAGCCATCTTGTCGGTCGAGAGGTCGACGCCCTCGGTGTTCTTGAACTCGGTCACGAGCCAGTCGATGACCCGCTGGTCCCAGTCGTCCCCACCGAGGTGGGTGTTGCCGGAGGTGGACTTCACCTCGAAGACGCCGTCACCGATCTCGAGGACAGAGACGTCGAAGGTGCCACCACCGAGGTCGAAGACGAGAACGGTCTGCTCCTGGTTCTCCTTGTCGAGGCCGTAGGCGAGGGCGGCGGCGGTGGGCTCGTTGATGATGCGGAGAACTTCGAGGCCGGCGACCTGGCCCGCCTCTTTGGTGGCGGTGCGCTGGGCGTCGTCGAAGTAGGCGGGGACGGTGATGACGGCCTGGGTGACGGTGTCGCCGAGGTAGGACTCGGCGTCTCTCTTGAGCTTCTGCAAGATCCGGGCCGAGATCTCCTGGGCCGTGTACTTCTTGCCATCGATGTCGATGGTCCAGCTCGTTCCCATGTGACGCTTCACGGACCGGATGGTGCGCTCGGGGTTGGTGATGGCCTGGCGCTTGGCCACCTCGCCGACGAGAACCTCGCCGGACTTGGAGAAGGCGACGACCGAGGGGGTGGTACGCCCTCCTTCGGCGTTCGGGATGACGACCGGCTCGCCGGCCTCCAGAACGCTCACCACCGAGTTGGTCGTGCCGAGGTCGATTCCGACGGCCTTGGACATCTGTGTTGCCTCCGAATTCTGTTCCGGTGCCCGGCGACCTTCGCCGACACCCTGTCTGATGGATGGAAGTATAGCGATCTTGAGTGTCTAATGGTCAAGGTTTCTTCTAACAACGATACAACTGAACAACCCCTGGTGGGTGTCGGGCATTCCAAACTCGTCAATGATGACAATGGTGGCGCTGCCACCACTCTGCGTACCATCAGCGGAGGAGGTTTCATCGTGTCCAGTCGTTGCCGCTCCATGCGCTCAGCAGTTCGGAAGGTCGGGTCCGCCACCGCGGTCCTGCTCGTCGGCCTGGCCGGATTGGGCCTGGCCGGCTCCCAGGCGGCATCGGCCAAGACACCTCCGGTAACGTCGCCGGCCGGCTCCTACACGGCCACCCTCTTCGCCCCCAAGCAACAGTCGGCCACCTTCCCGCTCACCCTGACGGCCAAGGGCCACTTCGCCATCCAGGCCGGTCCCAAGGGGACCTGGACCGAGACGGGCACCGCCATCACGATGACGGGGACCTACAAGAAGGTGTCCTATGTCTTCACCATCAACCAGCGGAGGACGAACCTCGGTTCGAAAGCCCATCCGGGCGAGCTGACGGCTGACGGTACCCCCGACGCCAAGTGGTTCGCCGTGCCCAGCTGAGCTTGCCCGTCTGATCGTGCTGAGCTGAGGACCCCAACGGCATCGGCGCCCGGCCCTTGCATGGCCTCATAAGTTCCATCGCCGGTGGGATTGAAGACGAGCTGACATCAGGGATGTACCCGTCATTGGCCGGGCTACCCTCGGAGACGTGCCCGACCTGGTCCTGCTTCGCCACGGACAGTCCACCTGGAATGCCGAGGGCCTCTTCACCGGATGGGTCGATGTCGACCTCACGGCCCAGGGTGAGGACGAGGCCCGTGCGGCCGGAAGGCTCCTGGTGGCCGAGCAGGACCGGGGCCTCGATCTCCGGGTCCTCCACACCTCGGTGCTGACCAGGGCGGTGCGGACGGCCAACCTGGCCCTCGACGAGCTCGGGCGCTCCTGGATCCCGGTCCGCCGGCACTGGCGCCTGAACGAGCGCCACTACGGGGCGCTCCAGGGCAAGAGCAAGTTGGAGACGACGGCCGAGTTCGGGATCGACCAGGTGAAGGTGTGGCGGCGGAGCTACACGATCCGGCCGCCGGCCATCGCCGAGGAACACCACCCGGTCCACGACCCGCGTTACCGGGGTATCCCCGGCGCCGCCCTCCCGGCCGCCGAGTGCCTGGCCGACGTGGTGGCCCGGATGGTCCCCTACTGGCAGGACGTCATCGTCCCCGACCTCGACGCCGTCGGCGGCGTCCTCGTCGTGGCCCACGGCAACTCTCTGCGTGCCCTCGTGAAGTACCTCATGAACCTGTCCGACGAAGAGATCGTCGGTCTCGAGATCCCCACCGGCGTGCCCTGGTGGTTCCACCTCGGCGACGATCTGTCGGTCATCGAGGAGCACCTCCTCGGCGACCCCGAGGCCATCAAGGCGGCCCAGGAGGCGACGGCCCACCAGGCTGGTTGACGCCCGACGGGGCCGGCGTATGCCGACCCCGTCGAGGACAACCTTCGTGCTCTCACATCGCTTCGCTCAGATGGCGTCGCTGCCGCGTTCTCCGGTACGGACCCGGACCACGGTGTCGACGGGCAGGACCCAGACTTTCCCGTCGCCGATCTTGCCCGTGGCCGCCGTGGCCACGATGGCGTCGACCACCTCGTTCACCTGGGCATCGTCGACGAGCACCTCGATCCTGATCTTCGGGACGAAGTCGACCTCGTACTCGGCACCCCGGTACACCTCGGTGTGACCTCTCTGGCGTCCGAAGCCCTGGGCTTCGGCCACCGTCATCCCTTGAACCCCAAGGGTCTTCAGGGCTTCCTTCACCTCGTCGAGTTTGAACGGCTTGAGGACCGCTACGACCAACTTCATGATCAATCGTCTCCTTTGGCTCGTAGTGGTCCGGTCAGTGTTCACCCTCGGCGCCCGGTGGCGCTCGATCCGGTTCGCCCGATGCTAACGACGTCGACTCCGGATCTCCCGCCATCGAGCCCACTCCGATTCGCTGGGCCAGGGTCTCCTCGGGGAAGGCTTCCTCGCCATGGATGGCCAGGTCGCCGACTTCGAGAATCGCGTCGCTGTAGCGGGCCCCTCCCAGGACCAACCCTATGAGCTTCATCAGTATGAAGGTGACCAGGGCCGACCAGAAGATGACCCAAAGGGCGGCCCGGAACTGTTCCCAGAGCTGGTGGGCCGAGCCCGTGTACATCAAGCCGTTGATCCCGAACGGCGTGCAGCCGCCGTGGGCCGTGATGTACTGCTGCTGCGTCGTGTTGATGACCTGGCCCGAGGCATTCAGGTTTCCGCACCCCAGCTCCAGGGTGTTGGGGTCTCCGAAGATGCCGACCAGCATGCCGCCGAAGAAGCCGGCGATGCCGTGGGTGTAGATGACCCCGAGGGCGTCGTCCACCTTGGAGAAGGGTCGCACCTTGGACAGGAAGTTCCAGCAGATCCACACGACGGCCGAACAGATGGCCCCGACGGCGATGGCACCCCAGCCGTTCACGAAGCCGGCGCACGGTGTGATCCCGACCAGGCCGCAGATCATGCCGTTCACCGCACCCAGGAAGGTCGGTTTCCTCTCCTTCGAGAGCCAGGCGTCCATGGCCACCCACACCATGAGGCCGCAGGCGGTGGCCAGGTTGGTGTTGACCACGGCGGCGGCCATGTCGGCCCCGGCGTAGTACGGGTCTCCACCGTTGAAGCCGTTCCATCCGAGCCACAGGATGCCGGCCCCGACGGCCGCCATGACCAGGTTGTTGGGCAAGGCGTTTCTTCGATCTCGGAGCAACCGGGGTCCGAGGACCCAGGCGGCCACGAAGCCCGACACACCGGCCGACATGTGTATGACGTACCCACCGGAGAAGTCGACTGACCCCTCCTGGGCGAAGTAGCCGCCCCCCCACAGCAGGAAGGCGTCCACGCCGTAGACGAAGGTCGACCACAGCGGCACCAGCAGGCACCAGGCGCTGAACTTGATCCGGCCCAGCACGCTCCCGAGGAACAGAAGCGGCGTGATGGCAGCGAACACGAACTGGAAGTAAAGGAGCGAGTCCGTGGGGAAGTGGAAGGGCACAGCCGTGTTGGCCGCCGACACCGCCTGACCCTGTTCGTTGACCGAGTTGAGGACCTGGCCCGGTTTACCCACCAGGTTCTCGAAGAAGTGTTTGACCCAGCCCACGTTGCTCAACTGGGTCTGCACGCCGTTGTGCACCCCGCCGCCGATCGACGTGGAACCGAAGCCCATCTTGTAGGACCAGAGCACCCAGGCGATGAGGACGAGGGAGAAGCCGGCGAACATCATGGCCAGCACGTTCACCGCCCACTTCTTGGGGACGATCGAGGCGTAGAGCACCGCCAGACCGGGCAGGCTCATCAGGCCGACGAACGTGGCGGCAGTGACCTGCCACGTGTTATCGCCCGTATTCAGCCAACTGGGATACGGAACTGCATGTGCTGCTGCGGCTAGCACGGCGAGTGCTCCCCTCTCGTCTGTCAAAGCGTCCTGGCTCCCCCACCACGCCATGGACTGGCTTTACCGAAGAATCTGGTCCGCCAAGTCCACGACAGGAGTTCGCCCTGCCGCCGACAGGATGCAGGGTGGGCGTTTCCATTTCGTCACGTGAGTGTTACCAGCGCGTGAACTGGAATCGGGCCAGGCACGGGGCCCTCTCGGCGGTACGCCGCGCCGCTACCATCTCCGGATTACCGGAGCCCCGACAGACCCCCCCGAACGGCAGATCGAGCCGTCCGGCGAGCCCCTCTCCACACTGCGCGGCGCCGGCGCCGGCCTGGACACCCGCCTCGTCGGCCGGGTGATCGGCGCCCTCTTACTGGTGGCCCTGGCCGCGGCCGTCGTCATCTTCTTCGTGGCCGGGCTCCACAAGAACACCCAGATCAGCCAGCTACGCCAGCACGGTGTCCCCGTCCGGTTCACCGTGTCGGGCTGTATGGGGCTTCTCGGCGGCAGCGGAAGTAACGCCGCCGGCTACGCCTGCCGGGGCTCGTTCACCCTCGACGGCCATCGCGACAACGAGCCCATTCCCGGCAACTCTCTTCACCCTCCGGGGACCGTCTTGCGGGCCGTTGCCGTTCCCGGCGATCCGGCTCTCGTCATCACGGTCCGTATGCTCGACGGCGAGCACACGTCAGGGACGGTGTTCATCCTCCCCGCCGTCCTCCTCGTCGTCCTGGCCCTTCTGGTGGGGGCCCTGGTGCTACGGCGACGGCGCATCCGCCGAACCTGACCGACAGCGTCAGCCGGCCCGCTTTTCGTTCTCGGGCTTCGAAGGCGGTGACTTCTTCGGCGGTGAAACCGGGGGCGTGTAGCGCTTGTTGGGCCTCGGACGGGGACTCGTGCCGGACCCACGAGCCTGCCGGCTCCGGGACCCCGGCGCCTCGCCTCTGGCCTCTTTGAGGTCCCGCTGCAGTCGGTAGGCCCGGACGAGCAACCAGGCCCCGGCCAGGATGTACGGGATCCCGAAACCCCAGTAGTGGAGATTGAAGACGGCCAACCCGTACAGGGCCATGACAATGCCGAGAAAGAGTCGCTTGCGGTAGAAGGCCAACCCCAGCATGAGGACGGACATCACCAGGAGCACAAGAGACAGTTCGTGGTAGGTGGAGGGGGAGACGTGACGCGGGTTCAAGGCACCATCTTTCAGGCGCGCCGCCGGATCGCTGTCGATCAGAAGGTTGATGATGAAGATGGCGATGGCAGCGGCCACCGGGGCCAGGAGCAGACCGGTGAGCCGTTCCTTGTCGTCGGCCGACCTGACGGCCTCCTCCAACTCTTCGACCGACATCGGCCGGTCCGCCTTCTTGGCCTTGGCCGCCGCGCTCGGCTCCACCGGCTTCACGACAGCCTCTTTGAACCGCTCGACGAGTGGCGTCTTGGGCCCGTCGTGCCTCAGACGGGGCAGGGCCGTCAGGAGGCGCTGCCAGAGACTGAGCTGCGGCGGGACGCCCTCGGAGTCGTCGAAATGGCGACCGCTCGGCATCGGGAAAGAGTAGCGCGACCCTTCGCATCGACAACCAGCACAGCCCCAGAGCGCTGACTAGCCTCCCCGGGATGACGCCGCGTTCGAAAGAAATCGACCTGGGGAACATCTGGCTGTTCTCGGCCCTGTCGGCCAGCCAGATCCGTACCTTGCGCCGCACCGTCGACGAAGTGACCGTGCCGGCCGGGAAGGTCCTCTGCGAAGAAGGCACCGTCGGCCGCGAGTTCTTCTTCATCGTCGAAGGGACCGCCTCCGTGCGGCGCAACGGACGCAAGGCGGCCACCCTCGGCCCCGGCGGCTACTTCGGCGAGCTCTCGCTGCTCGACCGTCGGCCCCGCTCGGCCACCGTCATCTCCGACACCGAGATGACCCTGCTCGTCCTCGAGCAGCGCCGCTTCAACGGACTTCTCGATGCCATACCGGCACTGGCCCACAAGCTTCTCGTGGCCATGTCCGAACGTCTGCGCGAAGCCGACGCCCGCGCCTTCAACTGACGTCGGGCTTCGGCACCGACAGCGACGCTTCCATCACCTGGGCCACGTCCATGACCCGGACGTCGTCCTCGCGCTGGCGGGCCCGCACGGCGTCGTCCAGCATGATGAGACAGTAAGGACACGCCGTCGAGACGACGTCGGCTCCCGTCGAGAGCGCCTCGTCGGTGCGCTCGAGGTTGACCCGCTTGCCGATGTCCTCCTCCATCCACATCCGGGCCCCTCCGGCACCGCAGCAGAAACTCTTCTCCCGGCACCTCCGCATCTCGATCTGCTCCACCCCGGCGATCGAGTCGAGCACCTGCCGCGGCTCGTCGAAGACCCGGTTGTGCCGGCCCAGATAGCAGGGGTCGTGATAGGTGACCTTGGCCTCGAGCGAGCCCGACGTGAGTTTCCCTGTCTCGATCAGGTGACTGAGCAACATCGAGTGGTGGATGACCTCGAAGTTGCCCCCCAGGTCCGGGTACTCCCGTGACAGCGAGTTGAAACAGTGCGGACACGAGGCCACGACCTTCTTGGCCCCCGCCTCGTTCAGGGTGACGATGTTGGCCTTCCCCATCTCCTGGTAGAGGTACTCGTTACCGAGCCGCCGGGCCGGGTCACCGGTGCAGGACTCCCGCGGTCCGAGGATCCCGAACGTCACCCCGGCCCGGTGCAACAACCGCGCCGTGGCCTGGGTGGCCTTCCGGGCCCGCTCGTCGAGGGCCCCGGCGCAGCCCACCCAGTAGAGGTACTCGATCTCGTCGGGGATCGTGCCCGTGATGACGGGGACCTCGAAGTCGAGGACGTCGGTCCATTCCGTCCGCTTGGCCTGACCCAGTCCCCACGGATCGCCCTGGTTCTCGATGTTCCGGAGCATGAGCCCCGCCTCCGGCGGGAACTTCGACTCCATCAACACCTCGTACCGACGCATCTCGACGATCGTGTCGACATGCTCGATGTCCACCGGGCACGCCTCCACACATGCCCCGCAGGTGAGACACGACCACAGCACGTCGGGGTCGATGGTCCCCGGGACCAACGTGGGCACCTCCGCGACTCCAGCGCCACCGGCGTTGCCACCCTCAGATCCTTCCGCACCATTGGGCTGGCCGGTCCGACCGCCACCCAACAGCCGCGGCGCCGATTCGAAGAGGTTGTCCCGCAACCCCATGATGAGGAGCTTGGGCGACAGTGGCTTGCCCGTGTTCCAAGCCGGGCAGGCGTCCTGGCAGCGCCCGCACTCCGTGCACGTGAGCGTGTCGAGCAGCTGTTTCCAGCTCAGGTCCTCGATGTGCCCGGCCCCGAAAACCGTGTCCTCCGAGATGTTCTCCATATCCATGTCCGGCGTGCTGTAGAGCGGTCCCAGGGCGATCGGGCGCCTCGAGGCGGCCACGTTGATGGGGGCCAGGAAGATGTGGAGGTGCTTCGAATAGGAGAGGAACACGAGGAATCCCGTGATGAAGGCGATGTTCAGGAGCAGAAACGTCGTCTCCAGGTTGAGCGCCGTGCCCCGACCGACCGAGTTGAAGGCCTCACCGATGCCGTGCGAGGCGAAGGTCCACCAGCTGTGGTCGTAGGGGAAGTCCCCCGTCCTCGTCTGGGCCGCCCGGTAGCCGAGGAGGCTGAGCATGACCCCGCTGATCATGGCCAGCGTGATCCAGGCGGCGTCGAGATGCGAGCCGTAGAACCGTGACGCGCGCTCGCGCCGCTTCGGGGAGTTCACCAGCCGGATGACGCTGAAGACGCCGAGGGACACGAGCACGGCCGTGGCGAAGAAGTCCTCGATGAACCCGATCGCCGGCCAGTGGCCGATCCCCGGGATGGCGAAGGTCCGGGAGAAAAGGTCCCCGTAGGCCTCGATGATCGTGAGCAGCAGGATCGTGAAACCCCACATCGTGAAGAAGTGGGCGAGCCCCGCCACCGGCTTCTGGAGGAGCTTCCGCTGCCCGGCCACTTCCGACAGCTCGGCCCAGATCCGGGCCGGGACGTCCCTGAACCGGCCTCTGTCGGCCTTACCCGACCTCACCAGACGGAGGAGGAAGGAGAACCGGTGGCCGGCGAGGGCGAGGGCGAGGACGGTCACGGTCAAGCCGATGGCGATCCTGACGGGCACGTCTCCTCCTGAGGGGTCTGGTCAGTCTGAGGCTACTGATCAGCGACGGAAGTTCTCGAAATACCGGCTGGGCGTCGGGCCCCGCTGGCCCTGGTACTTCGAACCGAGGCCCTGGGAACCGTAGGGGTTGTCGGCGGCTGTCGTCATCTGCAGGAAACTGATCTGCCCAATCTTCATCCCCGGGTAAACCGTGATCGGCAGATTGGCCACGTTCGACAACTCCAAAGTGAGGTGCCCGTCCCACCCCGCATCCACGAACCCGGCCGTCGAATGGATGAGCAGCCCCAGCCGGCCGAGCGAGGACTTCCCCTCCAGCCGGGCCACCAGGTCGTCCGGGAGCGACACCCGCTCCCGGGTCGACCCCAGAACGAATTCCCCCGGGTGGAGGATGAGGGCGTCGCCCTCCAAGACATCGACCAGCTCCGTCAGGTCCTCCAGGTCCTCCCGGACATCGATGACCCGCATCGAGTGGTTCCGAAAGAGCCGGAAGTGGTGGTCGACATGCAGATCGACCGACGACGGTTGAATACAGCCCTCCCCCAACGGATCGATCATGATCCGCCCTTTGTCCAGCTCCTCACGTATGGAACGGTCTGAGAGCACCACGGGCAGCACGATAGTGTGGGCCGCCTATCGCGGGCGTAGTTCAGCGGCAGAACATCAGCTTCCCAAGCTGAGAACGAGGGTTCGATTCCCTTCGCCCGCTCTC
>Ga0182024_10000605_pt1 | contig 93590 bp, 72 predicted proteins | sample P32metaG_FD_120480 | JGI IMG/M metagenome (GOLD analysis project Ga0182024, IMG submission 120480) | Permafrost microbial communities from Stordalen Mire, Sweden - P3-2 metaG (Illumina Assembly) | ecosystem: Environmental > Terrestrial > Soil > Wetlands > Permafrost | place: Sweden: Stordalen... | reverse complement strand
CCCAGCCGATTTGCTGGCCATCAAAGCTCCCCATATTTCACCCAAAATTTTCTTGCTTCACCCCATCCCTCTGGAGTCTCTTCTCAACCAACAAGGGGGTCGCGATGTACCGGGGCGGCCCGGAAGATCAAACCGGGCCACTTGACATTCCACCCAAACGGGCAGATAATGGCTTGAGGGAATGTGGAGGTCATTATGAAGAAATTTGTTGCAGTCTGTTTTGCGATGACAACGCTGGGGTTGAATACTTTCGGGGAAACGAATGCTGTGCCGGCAACGGCGAGTTCGCTCACGAAGGCGGAGCCACAAGGGCAAAAAGTTGTCATCAAACCTAAAACAGCGAGCTCTCCTGGGAACAGTGTGTATCACAGTTCGGAAGTTCCGCCCGCACAAATCGCCGCCTTCCACCGGATAGACAAACAGAATCTGTTGACGCCGCCAAATAAGAATCGGGATTTTGGGGCGATGATGGAAGCAATGTTTCATCCCGGGAACGATGTGGGAGGGCCGACTTGTATTCGTGGCGCCATCATCACAGTTTTTCCGCCGGCACATTGAAGCCCGCGCGATAAAATTTGGCGAAATATTCATTGCATTTCCGGCGTGGTAGTGGATGCTACTAAGGAGTCCGGCATTTCGTACTTTATCCAGGCTTGGTGAATTCTCAGTTGAAACGATTCAATGATGATTTGAAACCCGATGGTCGGGAACGCTCCGGGAGAACGATCTGTTTGGAAAAAAGAGTGATATGAACAATAGATTGTATGTGGAAAACCTGGCCCCCGGCATTACTGATGCGAGCCTGAGGGATTTGTTTTCCAAAAAAGGGCAGGTGCTGGAGGTGAAATTGGTCCTTGATCCAGCGACGGGCCGCTCCAACGGGAGAGCTTATGTGACCATGGCCACTCCGGAACTGGCCGCAGCCGCGTTGTCGCTCCACAGCCACAGTTTGGACGGAAGAAATATCGCGGTGACCGAGGCGCGGCCGGTGGATGCGCGGCCTCTGGGCCAAATCGGCCACGGTTTCGATGTTTATCAGAGTCCTGAACAAAAATCGGCGGCGCGCAATGCGCGAGGCGGCGGGCGCAAACACGGGAAGCGGCGTTTCGCGCCGTCGAGGTAAAAAGTTCGAGCGCGACCTCGGCAGCGGAAAATGGAGTCAATCCGCTGTTTCTGGTTTTTAGTCAATCTCCCACCTGGTTCCGGCTTCGTCGTGATTTTCGGTTATTCCGAGAAAAGATTTGGTTTCGAGGATGGCGTCCTCGTAAGTCGTGGCTTCCAGCCGCATCGAATTTTTGGTGCCGATGGTGTTATCGTATTCGACGCCGAATTCTTCGTGGTCCTCGTCAAAAATAACGGCCCTCTTCAGGGGATTGGAGATGGGCGCAACAGGTGCGGCGTTTTCATTGAAGGTGGGCGGCGAATCATTCACAGTGCTATAGTAATCCATTTGCCGCAGAACACAACATTGTTGAAGGGCGTCGGCTTTACCTTCTTCTCGACATTGCCGGGCCGCTTCGGTAAATACGGCGCGTGAAGCAGGTATTTCCCAGCGTGTTATTGTTGATTCCGGCTTATAACGAAGAGAACCGGATTGAGCCGGTGTTGCGAAGCTATGCGGAGTATTTTCGGAAGAACTACAGGGGGAAATTTCAATTGGTGGTGGTCCTCAACGGCTGTCGGGACAATACGTTGAGCGTGGTGCAGCGAGTCGGCGTCGAGTACGGCGAAGTCAGCGCCGTGGTCTACAAGGACCCGATTGGCAAGGGCGGGGCGTTGATCGAAGGCCTGCGCATGGCGCCGCTGGCGGATGTGATCGGCTACGTGGATGCCGATGGAGCGACCGGCCCGGCGGCGTTCGCCGAGTTGGTGCGCCGTTCAAAGGAGGCGGATTGTGTCATTGGCTCGCGTTGGATTCCGGGAGCAGTCCTGCACCAGGTGCAAACGGGCCGGCGGCAATTTGCCAGCCGGACTTTCCACGCCATCGTGCAGATATTTTTCTGGCTGAACATCAAAGACACGCAGTGCGGGGCAAAGGTCATCCGGCGGGCGGCAGTGGAAAAAATCCATTCTGCGCTGTGCATCACGGACTTCGCGTTTGACATTAATCTTCTTTACTTGCTGAGACGAGAAGGTTTCAGCGTGCTGGAAGTTCCAACGGAATGGACGGACAAAACGGGATCAAAGGTGATGTTGGGCAGGTCGTCCCTGACCATGCTGCTTTCGGTGATTCGGTTGCGATGGATCTATTCGCGGTTTGCCCCGTTGCGGAAGATTTTTACTCCACTCGAGAATTGGATTTATCGGACATTGCACGCACCGCCTCCCAACCCGGATCCTAAGCGGTAGCGCCTGGAGCAACTCGGGAGAACCAGGCCGCGATGGCGCAAAGCAGGAGGCTGGAACAGCCCAATGTTTGAATGACGCGAGTGAAGGCGTCGAAGGGTTTCATGGCGAGCAAGCCCGGGGCTTGGAGGCATAAGCAGGCCGCGTAGATCGCCGGCACCAACATCATCCAGGGCACCGCCTCGAACCGGCCTCGCGCCAGGATGTTTTGCACCAAGACATTGGCCACGGTCAAGGGCAGCAAGGCCCACGCAAACCAGGGAACCAATGGCGCGGCGTCCCACATGGCGCGATTGCTGAAATACATCAGCCGCAACGGCAATCTTGGGAACAACGTACAACTCACGGCCGCGACGCAGCCGAAAAGAATCGTCGCCGCCAGAGTCATGCCGAGGGAATCAGCGCGCTCGGCCCGAGCGACGCTTTGCGCGACACGGGCAAACATAACGAGCGCGACCGGGGCGATGAATTGGATGATGGCAAACCCGGTCAACATGGCTCCGCCGTAGAGGGCGGTTTGACCCGTGTCGGAAAAAAGGCCCTGCACAAACAACATGTCAATACTCGACATCACCAGAACAGTGCCGAGCCCCAATGTCAGCGGAACCGCCTCGCTCAACCAGGTTTTCCAGCGGAAGGCAATCGATGGGCGCGTTTGCCAGAGCGCACGAGTCAACCAGGCGCCAAGGCTCACGGTAATCACTTGTCCAGACAACACCGCAAACATGCCGCCAGCCGCCTTTCCTCCCAGCGCAATCACCATCAGCAGCATGACCGTGAATCGGACCAGCCCGTCGCTGATTTGCAACCAGCCCATGCCGCCAAAGGAATGCTTTCCCTGCAACAACCCTTTTTCGATGGGTATCCAAAAGCCTATTGGAGCCAGCAGCGCTGTAAAGTACAGGGCCGTGGGATTGGAAATCGTCAGCAGATGGGACAACGGACGGGTGGCGGCCAGCACGATTCCGCCGCACAAGAGCCCCACCAGAAAAGTCCAGGTCATCATGGCGCGAGTGGTGGCGCGCAACTGTTCCTCCTGATGGTCGTTGGTCACAGTGGCGGCCTGCCGCGCGAAAATGGTCTGTAAGGCAGCGGCGGGAACGCCCATGATAATCATCAGTCGGAGCAGGCTGACAAAAGTGGAATATTCCCGCGGCCCCATCTTGCTGGCCACGGTATGAACCGCCGCCATGCACGCGCCGCCTGTAAAAGTGGCGATGACCAGCCAACTGCTCTGCCGGAAAAAAGCGGATTTGCTGTTTGAACTCATTAATCTACGGGAGCGACCGGAGGAATTTAAGCAGCAGCGTGGTCGCGGCTTCGAGGGATTTTTGCGCCACCCATTCGTCGGCGGTGTGGGCTTGGGCAATATCGCCGGGGCCGAAAACGATGCTGGGAATACCGCCTTGCGCCAGGATCGAAGCGTCGCAAAAATAATTGACTCCCGCCGGTTTTTTTTGCCGGGCAGCTTGCAGGAATTTTTGCACGAGCGGCAAACGCGGATCTGTTTCCATGGGCAGGCAAAACATGGATTTTTCGCTGGTCAAGCTGGCGCGCAAACCGTGGCGGTGCAGCCACGCCATCATTTCGGCGCGAACGGACATCTCCGTCTCGCCCGGCAACGTGCGCCGGTCCGCCAAGGCAACGCAAAACTCCGGGACAATGTTGGGCTGGGTGCCGCCGTGAATGAACCCGATGTTGATCGTCGGCGCCCCAAGCAACGGATGTCGGCGGTGCTGCAATTGCAGGGCATAACCGGTTTCAAGAAGATGAACAATTTGGGCCATTTCGTGGACGGCGTTCTTGCCAAGATGCGGGCACGAACCATGTGCGGCCTTCCCGCGTGTCTCGAGGCGAATCCACAAGTTGCCTTTGTGGGCAGTGACAATTTGCAGACGAGTCGGTTCGCCGACAATGGCGAGGTTTGCCTGAAATCCGCTAGCCGCCAGCGCGCGCGAACCGGCTTGCGCATTTTCCTCATCCACCAAGCCGGCAAAAATAATTTCGGTTGCGGCGGGCCTGCGTCCGCGACACGCCAGACGGGCAATGGCCGTCAGCATGGCAGAGATCGAACCCTTATCATCGCAAGCGCCCCGTCCGTAAATACGGCCGCTGGCGCATCGCGGAGCAAACTGTTTTTCGGAAACGGCATTCACCGTGTCGAGATGGGGAGTCAGCAGCAGCCGTTGCTTGACTTTGCCGGGCGGAAAAAGAGTCGCGAGAACATTGGACCGTCCCGGCAGGACTTTTTGAAAATGAACGGCCAGTCCCACGCGTGCCGCGGTGGCGGCAATGAAATCGGCCATTCTTCCCTCCCCCGCACGGACATCGTCCTTGGGCAGAAAGGCCGGGTTAACGCTCGGCAACGCGATCAACTCACGCAGCAATTTTTCAGCATCCGTCATTCGTTCGGCGAATCTAGAGGCTAACCGGCAAAGTTAAAAGAAAGGAAACAGCGTTTGGACCGTCGGTTTTTCGGAGCGTGAAAACCGCTCAACCGAATTTTCGAGTCAGGCGATCCTTGTCGTAGGCACGGCGTTGGTCAGGATTCATCCGGTCAAAATCGGGTCTTCCATTGGGCAAGGCGGGCCAATTTGACGCAACGGCGGTGGAGGTCTCATTGGGAGTTTTGGGAGCCAAACCGCGCAAGGGATTGTTCTGGATCGAGACCGTGACGCGCGCAACGGCGGAACCCTCATAACTCATCGTTTGATCTGTCAACTCCATGTCTTTTTCTAGCGGCAGCTTTGGCTTGATTTTGCGGGCCTGCAAAACACCGTGATAGGCGCGCACTGCTTCTTCCGGGGAAATTCGGCCATCGGTAATCAGACGCAGCATTTCGATGAAGGCAAGTTGGTGCTCGGCATTGTTGATCTTGCGGCCGAAAAGGGCGACGCGCGCACCGTACTTTTGCGCGTCGTGAATCAATTTGAAGGCGTCGTAGGTTGTGCCCGCGCCGCCGCCCAGGATTCCCACCACCAAATTGGGATCGTACTGGGCCAGTTCCTCCATGGAGCGCGGACCGTGATAGACAATTTTCAAAAAAACAGGACGGCCCGGCCCGGTCACGCCAGCGAGGCTGCGAATGATCTTGTCGTTGATAAATTCACCCAATTTGTTGGAAGCAATGCCACTAGCCGTATTGGGGTCGAAGACTTCCAAAAAGTAACGGAAATTCTTTCGTTCCGCCTCTTCGCGAAATTCCTTGAAGGCGAGCAGCGTGTCGCGGTCATGGGCGAGGTCGTTGATGAAAGTGACGGAATAGAGGCCGAGATTGGCCCCGGGAACTTCGCCGCCGTCGAGGTCGCAATCCAATTTGCCGCATTGAATATGATCAATGGATGCGGAACGAAACGTTTGCGCCGGTTCCCGCGTGTAACAGCCGTGGCGCACGGCCCAGACATCAGTGGTGTCGTTGGCGCGCGCCGCCGGGGTGACGTGCGATTCGCGGAACAATCCTTCCTTGATGGTGAGTTGCTCGTTGACGTAGGCGGACATCAGCATGATGTCGATGACCCCCTGCTTGACCACTTCCCGAATAATATCCAGAAACTCGGGCAAATTGCGGTGGCCATATTCTTCCCGGTTCCAGACTTCGGGAGAAAAGGTTGCCGGCCGCGCCCCTCGCGCCGCAAGGTAGCCGCGCGGTCCGGGCGCGCGCACGCCAAAAGCCATGTCCGCATCCTTGGCGTCGGCAATGATGAACGCGCGGGAGGATCGGTCGGCTTTGACCTGGGCCAGTTTGGTATCGAGAGATTTCATTTGAGGCGGACTTTACCCAGGGTCTCCTTCAAGGCGCGGGCGGAGGCTTGCAGGGCCATCAGCTCCTTCGGCCATAATTTCATATTGACATGAGAATCGATCCCCTTGCGGCTGACGACGGACGGCACACTGAGGCAAATGTCGCGGATTTCATACGCGCCTTGAATCAGCGACGACACCGGGAGCAAAGACCTTTTATTCAACAAGACCGCATGCACAACGTCTCGAATCGAAAGGCCCACCGCCCAACCCGCGCCGCCTTTTCGTTTGATGACTTCCGCGCCGCTGCCTTTGGTGCGTTCAAAAATGGCATTTTGAAAGGCGGGCGTGCAATCAGGCAAACCGGCCAAGGGCAAGCCATTGACGGCGGCGCTCGACCAAATCGGCGTCATGGAATCGCCGTGCTCGCCCAGGATCAACGCCTTAACCTGAGTGGGAGCCAACTTGAGATCCTCCGCAATGAGCGAACTGAAACGCGCGCTGTCCAGCATCGTGCCGAGGCCATAAACCTGATTCCATGCCAGGCCCGTCCGTTGCAAAGCAAGCTGGGTCAAAATATCCACCGGGTTGGAAACGACGAAAATATGCGCGTCCTTGCGGAACCCGGTGATTTTGATGGCGTCAATAATCGAGATAAAAAGGTCAACGTTCCGGTTGATCAGGTCGAGGCGGGATTCATCCGGTTTGCGCCGCAAACCGGCCGTGATGAGAAACATGTCGCTATCAGTCGCGCGGGTATAATCGCCGGCATAAATGCGCTGGTCGCCGCCCAGCGCGCTGCCGTGCAGCAAGTCGAGCGCTTCGCCCTCAGCCAGGTCCTGGTTCGCGTCAAGAATTTGAATTTCCGCGACCAAACCGCCGCATTGCAAGGCATAGGCCACGCAGGATCCAACCCTGCCACCGCCGCCGATAATGGTAACTTTCATGGGGAAAATTCTCTACTGTTTCATCTTCGACATCACCTGACTGGTGATGGCCTGCACCAGGGCTTCGGCTTCCGCGTCCGAGCCGGCTTGACCGATTTCCTTGGGTGGAACGACGCACGTCGCCCCGGGACGCCACTCGTCGTTGCTGCACAGATCGCATTCTTTGAGGCCGATGCGGGGATCGGGAATGCCGAGGGTCTGCTTGATGTTGAGCAAATCCTGCAAGTGGGCGTTCGAAAAAGTTTTCAAAGGAGAGCCCAATTGCGCCGCGACCACGACCGTGCGGCAGTAAGCCTCGATGATTTCCATTTTGAAATAGGCGTCCTCAACGCTGACATGGCTCCAGGAAACCACGCCGTGATTGGCCATGAGAATGGTGTTGTGATGATCGGTCAGATCGGCAACGAGCTTGCCCATTTCCGGCGTGCCGGGAGTGCGATAAGGCGCAATCGGAACCTTGCCGATGAAAACTTCGATTTCCGGGATCATGCAGGTCGGCGGCTCCACTCCCGCCACGGCAAAAGCAGTGGCGTGGGGCGGATGGCAATGGACCGTCGCTGCCGCGCGCGCCTGACGCTTCATGATCTGCAAGTGCATCAAAATCTCGCTGGTGCGCTTCTTCGTGCCGGCAAGCTGATGGCCTTCCAAGTCCACCAAACACATGTCTTCCGGTTTCATGAAACCTTTGGAAACAAGGGTCGGCGTACAAAGGGCCAGGTTTTCGCCGACACGAATGGCAATGTTCCCGCCGTTGCCATCGACATAAGCGCGGGACCAGAGGCGGCGGCCAATATCGCAGAGTTGCAGCTTGAGCGCATGGATTTCCGGCGAATTGAAAAAGGCTTCGATCTCGGATGGCGGACTGGATGGAGTCACTATCCGGGCTGTTTTGCCAGTGGTCTTATCCGGACTGGAGAGAGGGCGGATTGATCCGTTATGCCCGTTGTTTTCGAACTCGCGCAGCAGGTCGCGCGCGGACGGGGTAAAAATCGCATCGGCCGGGAGCGATTTGACATCGCCGCCGTTGCGTAACAACTCCTCAACCTCCCTGGCGCTGACTATTATTTTCATTGTGACAATTTTACTTCAATGGCGAATAAAAAATGGTATCCACCAGTGCCGCCGCTATGGCGTCGATGGGTGTTGGGCGGTCAAAGGGCATGGCGGCTTCGCGGCCTTCGATGAATCCGATCGTTTGTCCCGCTCCCGCGCCCAAATTGTCATAGACCACCAGGCTTGGGTCCTTGCTCAGGCCAGGCGGCGTTTGGGTTCCCTGCTGAAAATGTTCGCGTGTAAACGGGCTGACAATTAACCAGCGCGCGCCCGTCAGTCCTTCAACGCTTTTGCCGAGAGTGACGCGGCCTATGACGGTTCCCAGTCTCATACCGGCACCCCTGGTTCCAGTTCATCGACGATGCCGATGATCATCCAGCGAGCGGGACTTTTGGGATCTTTGACCGCGGCCCGGGCGGCTGAGCCATCAGATGAAATAATGACGCGCTCGTGCATTCCAGCGCCGTGGGCGTCAATGGCAACCTGCGGCGCGCCTTCGGGACGTCCGCCGCCGTCGATCGGCTGGCAAATGACCAACCTCCACCCCTCGAAGCTGGGATGCTTTCGAGTCGCCACTAAATTTCCTTCGACGCGAGCCAGGAGCATGTCAATAAATTCTGAGATTGTCCACCATCACGCAACGGCGCACGCGCGCGAATGTCTTTGGATTCGTCACCCCTTCGCCGGTCGGCGTGGCGATGGAGAAACTCAAATAACCTTCGCCACCCGCGCCCAACCCGGCCATGCACGGCCCATTTTTGATAAACAGAGTCGTGTCCAACGCGCGAGCCATGGCCGTCATGTGCTCAACGTCATGGGAATGAATGATGGCGGTGTGTTTGTAATTATGCTCGGCCTCTTTGGCCTCCACGATGCCCTCTTCCACGCTCTTAACGCGGACCACGGGAATGAATGGCATCATTTGCTCTTCGATGACGAAGGGATGCTTGCCGTCGGTTTCGGCGAAAAGCAATTGGGTATTGCCCGGAATATTCACTCCGGCGGCCTGGGCGAGGACGGCGGGGTCCTTGCCGATGAAATCTTTATTGACGGATGCCTCGGCACAGCCGCCGCCATGGCCCTCTTTGAAAGTGAAGGCGGCTTTGGTTAACCGGTCGAGCTGGGCAGAGTTCAAGCGGACCGCGCCGTTCTTCTCCATTTCCGACATCAATTGGTCGGCGATCTTGTCCAGCGCAAAAACTTCCTTCTCACCGATGCAGAGCAAATTGTTGTCGTAGGCGGCGCCTTTGATGATCGACGTGGCAGCGCGCTGCATACAAGCGGTATCGTCCACCAGCACCGGAGGATTGCCCGGACCGGCGCAAATGGCGCGTTTGCCCGCCTGCATGGCGGCCTTGACCACGCCGGGACCGCCGGTGACACAAAGCAGCCTCACGTGTTCGCTGGCGCAGAGGGCCTTGAAGGAATCCAACGTGGGTTGTTCAATGATGCAACAGAGATTCTGAATTCCGATCTCGCGCTGGATGGCTTGATTGTAAGCACGAATGGCTAGCGCCGCGCAACGCGAAGCGGACGGATGGGCATTGAAAACAACGGCGTTGCCCGCCGCGACCATGTTGACGATGTTGCCACTGAGAGTGGGAATGGAATGGGTGGACGGCGTGATGGCGCCGATGACGCCAAAGGGTGTGTATTCTTCGAGGGTGATGCCATGATCGCCGCTCATGCCGTACGGGCGAAGCCATTCGACTCCCGGAATTCCCTTAATGCCGAGGAGCTTTTCAATTTTGTGGTCAAGCCGGCCGATTTTGGTTTCCTCCAATTCGATGCGGCCCCATTCCGCGGCATTGGACTCGGCCATAGTCTTGACAATCTCGATGACCTTCTGCCGCGCGGCGATGCCGCCCCGCTGCAATTTGACAAAAGCGGCCGCGGCGGCTTCGCAAGCCTGGCTGGCATCCTGAAAAACGCCAAACTGGCCGCTCGCCGGGCTGGCCGTCCGATGCTGACAGCCGCAATCGGGTTTGGAGGCGGCGGCTGGGGCTGGTGTGGCGGACGACGGCGAACCGATGCGGCCCAATATTTCGTCAACAATATCGCGAATTAATGTTTCGTTTACGGCGCTCATGTTTTATTCAAGTCTTCGCGTTATAGATTTGTTTCCCGAGCACATCGACCACATCGACAATGCCGATAATGACGGCGTCCACGGGAGCCTCTTTCAAACTGGGGGCCAGACGAGCCGAACTGCCCTGACAAAACAAAACCATCTCTCCTATTCCAGAGCCGATGCTGTCAACAGCCACAATCGTGTTGCTGCCCGGACGGAAACGCGTCGGATCCTTTTCGTCCACCAGTTGCGGACGGAGAAGCAAAAGCGTGCGGCCATTCATGGACGCATCCTTTTTTGTCGCCACCACCGAGCCTTCGACTCGTGCCAGGAACATAATTATTTGCCTTGCGATTTGCGCGGCAGCACGGAGTCAACCTCCGAATGGGGCCGGGCGATGACATGGACGCTAATCAACTCGCCTTTGTTGGCCTTGATGGCCTGGGCGCCAGCGTCGGTGGCGGCCTTGACCGCCGCGACGTCGCCCACGACAATGGCGGTGACCATGGCATTGCCAACCTGCTGCATTTGGCCGGCCAATTCAACGTTCGCCGCTTTGAGCATTGCGTCGGTGCCCTCGACAAGGGCGACGAGGCCGCGGGTTTCCAGGAGTCCAATTGCTTGATGAGCCATATTTATTTCTTTCGTTTGGGGTTTAGTAATGTTTGACAGTTCATTTAATTTGATTGCAGAAACCGGCGCACCTCGCGGGCGACAACCAGTTCTTCATTGGTCGGGATGACGATGACTTTGACGCGTGATTCAGGTGCGCTGATGACAGCCTCCTGGGCGCGGACTTTTCCGTTCAGATTCGAGTCAAGAATGATTCCGAGTTGATCGAGGTCCCGGCAAATCGCTTCGCGCAATTCGTCGCGATTTTCACCAATGCCCGCCGTGAAAACAAGCGCGTCAATCCCGTTTAATTCCAGGTAAAATGCACCAATCCAATGCCGGGTATTTTGGACAAAAACATCCAGGGCAAGTTGGGAGCGGGCGTTTCCCTGCGCGGCCTGGGTATGAATGTCCCGAATGTCGTTGAAGCCGCCGGACAGGGCTTTGAGGCCGGATTCCTTGCACAAAAGGCGTTCGGCTTCGTCGAGCGAAAGTCCGGTCGTTCGCATCATGAACGGAACCGCGAGCGGGTCCAGATCGCCCACGCGATTGTTGTGCGGCAACCCGGATTGGGGACTCATGCCCAGGCTGTTGCCAATGGCGACGCCGTTGAGAATTCCGGTAATGGACGAACTCCCACCCAGATGGCAGGAAATCACGCGCAGGGCGGGCTGATTCACGGCGCTTTTGCCGCTGTCCACATAAAGTTGGCGAACGCGCCGGGCTACGTCTTCGCGACAGAGCAATTCCGCGGACCGCTCGGCGATAAATTTGTGGCTGGCGCCGTGGAAGCCCCAGCGGCGCACGCCCGCCTCGTACCAGGCTTCCGGCACGGCGTAACGCATGGCGCTTTCCGGCGCCCATTGATAAAATGCCGTTTCGAAAAGCCCGACTAGCGGGGTCTTGGGCATCTGTTTGGCAAAGAGGCGAATGCCAGTGATGTAAGGGGGGTTGTGGGCCGGTGCGAGGGAGCTGTACGCTTCCATGGCCTGAATAACACGTTCATCCAGACGCACACAACCGTTGACGCCACGCGCCATGATGGTCTTGAACCCGACGGCGGCCAAATCGCTTTCATCCTTGATCCAGCCGCCTTTCATCAATTCAGCCAGGCATGAATCGATGGTTTGCGCGTAATCGGAAACGCGTTCAAAACCGCCGCGGACCAGCATGCGCTCCTGCCCGCCGGAAAAATCGAACAAACGATATTTCAGTGAGGTCGAGCCTAAATTGGCGACGAGAATCTTCATTAATCCGCACGTTGGGCGTTGCGATGGCCCACGCTGTCAATTATTGTTGCAGCCACTTGCCCAAGCCGCCCAGGCCTTCGTGAGGGCGTGGAATAACCTGGACGCTGACCACGCTGCCCACCTGTGCTGCAGCCGCGGCACCGGCGTCGGTGGCAGCCTTGACCGCCGCGACATCGCCGCGGAAAAAGGCCGTGACGTAGCCACTGCCGATTTTTTCCCAACCGACGAACTGGACGTTGGCGGCTTTCAGGGCGGAATCCGTCGCTTCGAGCAGCGCGCAAAGCCCCTTTGTTTCGATCATGCCAATTGCTTGTTGTGTCATATATGAATAAGTTGAGGGTGAAAGTCGCAGGTCACTTTTTCGAGTTCTCGCCGAAGAATGTTTTGAAGAGGTCCTCGTGCGGACGGGCCAGAATATGGGAGCCGACCAGCTCGCCGACTTTTCCGGCCGCCTTGGCGCCCGCATCCACGGCCGCCTTGACGCTGCCGACATCGCCGGTGGCGAATACGGTGATCAAACCGCCCCCGATGGGGATTGTTTTGACAAGGGTTACGTTGGCGGCTTTGACCATGGCATCGCTGGCCTCGACGCTGCCGACATAGCCCTTGGTTTCAATCATGCCTAATGCTTCTTGACTCATTGTTTTTCCTGTTTTGTTATTATTGACTTTATGTTTACGCGATTAATTCGCAAGGCGTGTCCGGCTGCAAATTGCAGGCGTTGCCTTCGTCCGTATCGATGTGGACTTCCAATTTAAAAGTGGGGTCTACTCGCACAAGCATTCGCTCCAGCACCAAGCCGCAGGGGCCGCCGATTCTCAGTTTCATTTCGTCACCGGCTTTGACTCCGTAGAATTCGGTGTCTTCCTGGTGCATATGAACATGGCGCATGGCGCGTATGACGCCTTCGGACATTTCGAAAAAGCCGGCGGGCCCCATCAACATTCCGCCGGTCGTGCCCTTGATGTTGCCGGAACCGCGCAATGGAATCTCAAAACCGAGGGCAATTGCGTCAGTATAGGCCAGTTCGACCTGGTTTAAATTGCGGCACGGCCCCAAAATGCGCAGGTTCGAAATGACCCTGCTTCGCGGGCCAATAAGTGTCACAGTCTCCTTGGCCGCAAACTGCCCCTCTTGATAAAGCCACTTGAACGGTGTCAGTTGATGGCTCTTCCCAAACAAATTCTCAACCGCCTCGGGCGTCAAATGACAATGCCGGGCACTTACATTCACAACTAAAGGGTTGGGGGCAGTCGCCAAGCGTGGCAAAGGACGTCCAAGTCGTTGGTACACAGCCTTTCGCACCCGATGTTCAATGACCGCCCGGTGCAAATTCGTGTTCTGTTCAACCATATCAATGAAAGCAATATTCCAATAAATGGCAAATTCGTCAACATAAATCTTGCAAAAGTTTCCAAAATGTTCCAAAAGTAGTCAAATGCAGCCAGAAGCGCGTCAAAAACGGATCGAAGAATACTTGCAGAAAGTTGAATTCGCCTCGTTGGAAGAGTTGGCCCAACAAGTGGGCGCTTCGACTTCCACAGTCCGGCGCGATGTTGCCATGTTAGAGTCTGGCGGAAGCTTGCGCCGAACGCACGGTGGGGCGCGACTGGCTAATCCGCACTCGGATGAATTCACTTTTTCTTCCCGCGACACCCGGCAATCTCCCGAAAAGGAAGCAATCGGCAAGGCCTGCGCGGAACTGATCGCCCCAAATGAGACGGTAATCATCGACGCCGGCACGACTGCCTACCACGCGGCCAAATATCTGGAAGCCAAGACGCCGCAGATCATTACCAACTCGCTGCCGGTGGCGAATTTTTTTGCGGCGGCTAATCGCGTGGAGCTGATTTTGTCGGGTGGGGTGATTTATCCACGGCTGGGCGTATTGGTCGGGCCGCTGGCGGTGGAGGCCTTTTCGAAAATCCATGCGGACGTCGCGGTGATGAGCGGAGGCGGCATCACGCTGGACGGAGTCAGTAATTCGCACGGGCTGTTGATCGAGATCCAGCGCGAGATGATTCGCGCGGCGCAGCGGGTGATTTTTTGTTTTGACAGCACCAAATTCGGACGCCGTTCCGTCTCGACCCTCTGCGGCCTGGACTGTATCGACACGATCGTGACGGATCAGGGAGCGCCGCAGGAGTTGGTGCAGGCCCTGCGAGCGCGCGATTTGGAAGTGGTGGTCGCGCCGGTAACCGCAGCTTCATAAATACCTTTTCAAATCCTCCCAAACCGACGCCGCGAGCAGATCCATGAGACCGGCTGGATCGCGCAGGATTTTCAGGCGCGCGGATTGCGGCCGCCACGTTGTCAAGTCAGTTTCTCCCCAAAGAACCAATCCCGGCAAATCCAGCGCCGCCGCCAAATGGGTGATGCCGGAGTCGTGACCAATGAAAGCGGAACACGTTTGCATCCGCCGGGCCAGTTCGACCAACGGCAAACCCTGGGCAACTTGCACACGCTCCGGCGGCAACGCGGTTGCAAAGCGGGTACAACGATCCCCTTCCGCCTCGCCTCCAATGAGCAAGAAGTCGCAGGCGGAACGGGCGGTCAAAAGTTTGAGAAGTTCCATCCATTTGGGCTCGGGCCAATTTTTTCGTTCGCTGCCGCTGCCAGGATGGAGTGCGAGGCGCGGAGATGCGGGAGGTAAGGCGGGCAAATGGAGTCGAGGTCGTTGATCGGCGTCGCGAATGCCGAGCGCTTGCAAAGGGCGAAGCAACAACTCGGCCGCGTGAACCGCCAGCGTTTCATCGGGCCGATGTGGGCCGGCGATAAACAGCGCCGAAGAACATCGAGCCACATTAGAAAGGAATATTTCCTGCGGATCGTGGATGTAAGAAACAATGTGGTCGAATCCTGAGAACCACGCGGCAACTTCGGCGGGCCAGGAACCGTTTGGGACGAAGAAGCCGGTAATACGGGGCGATTCAATGGCAGAAACAACATCGGCCAAACCGGCGGCTACGGCCAGCGAGGCCACGGACGGATAGCCAAGGATTTCCAGCCGATGTTGCGGAAACCGAAGGCGAAGCGCCGCCAAAACCGGAAGAGTCAAGATGAAGTCGCCCAACGCGCCCCCTCGAATTAACAAAATCCTCCGAGCCGCCGGGTTTTCGGAATTGGTCATGGTTTTGATATGGGATGGACCCAGGAACGGCACGGCCAGACCCAATCGCCTTTTTCAAGGTCAAGACCAGAATCCCACGAGGACTGCTTGCGAACGGGACGCCCGCCGTCATCCGTTCCATTCCAGCCAACGGAGTAAAGCAGGAATTGACCGCCGTCCGTGCAGCGATACCGCAATGGCTGGCCGTCGATAAGGTCGGGCGGCAGTTTTTCAATGAGCTGCGGCGACAACAGGCCAAGCGTTGCCGGATAGTCCCCATGCGCCAAACGAAATCGTTCCAGAGCACACGCGACGCGCGCCAGATCAAGAGAGGCTTGGGCGAACGCGTAGTTTTGCATCAGGCGGGTGGAACTTTTATATAACAATATTGTGAAAGGATTCAAGGGCGGAAGATGCTGAATGGTGAATGACAACGCTTTTTGGTACCGCTCTGCGATTTCCACGGGAAACACGCCGTGGCCCGCCTCGTCTTCTGTCCGAAGGGATTGCTGAACAGTTTGGGCGATGGCAAGATTGTTCTGATAGAACCAACCCTTGGGCATAAGATATAATACGGTTGCTTCCAAGCCTCGGCCCGACCCCGCATCAAACTCCCCTTCCACCGGGTCGGATAGAAACGCCGCGCAAACCTTATTGAAGCCCCGCCATCGCTCCATGTAATCAATTTCTTCGATAGCCCGCGCTCGTCTGATGCGAACGTCAAATTGATAGATTGATAGCAAATCGAATTGAGCTAGTTCTTGTTCGAAAAATGCGAGTTGGGAGTCCGACCATTTGCGACCAGCCAAGCCTTCCCAAAGCGGCTGAAGGGCGAGATTTACATACGAGATCAGATACGACGTCAAAAAGGGTTGGTCACGAAATGAGTTTGCCAGATACAAAATGAGTTTTATGTCATCCAACGCCTTTTCATTTTGGCCATTTTCCAATTCCGCAACGGCCCGAATCCGCAACAGGAGCGCGCATTGAGACAAGGAGGACAAATCTGGAAACTGCGTTGTTCTGAATAGATTTGCGTCGTAATAGAACGGAAGCCGTGAATGCGGCAAGTGAGTGGCTTGGCGCAACTCCTCAATCGCCGCATCGTCTTTGCTCAACGCGAGCAACACATCGGCAGCGGGTGTTTGAGGTTCCGGTGCTTTTGGAAAATCGTCAGTCGTCTTCGGAGCGCGATAGTAGGATTGAAAAGAATTTAGATCCGCCTTCATCCCGACTTGCCAGTTACCTTCAAAGTCGTCGGTCGCTCCGGGAACTACACTTGGAATATCCAAAGTGAAGTCCAACCGATTCACGACATTGGTGTTGGGCGGGTTGATGCGGTGTCCCTGCGGGTCCAAAAATGCGCTGTAAGTGCTCGCGACAATCGGGGTCAGCGCGAAATTCTGGTCATCCGGCACAGGTGATGGCACAAAGCTGGCAAAATCAAATCGCTCGCCTTTGGCTTCCCAGACGCGTTTGTAATTTTCCCAATCACGCCTCCCGCGCCAATCTTCTTCGGCGTAAAAAAGAAGGATCAGCGAGGCAAAACAGGCAAGGCCATACAGGCATCGGCGAATGATTCGCCGGTTGCTCATCCACCTGGGCAGACGCCGGAGCATAATGGTGCGGGTTGTAACTTTCCTTTGACAAAGGTTAAGACGAAAGGGTCAGTTTTGCAAGGCGTCTTCCGCTTCCTTAAGCCGTTTGGCAAACGACTCCAATGAGGCCAGGGCCTTGTGATAACCTGTGGGATCGGCCCCGCGAGTCAATTCATCCATTTCATCGGCTATCACGCGCGTGTCATCTTGCAGATCCGCGCAGCGCTTCTGGAGTTGGGAAAAAGTCCGGCGCAATGACTGGCGGACATCGGCATCTTTGGCGGAATCCATTTTTTGGAAAGCGTCCGCCATGTCCAGCAACAGCAACGTCCGGCGGGCGTGGTTTTCCATTTTGTGCGGCGTGGAAATCAGGTATTGCATGCTCGTGGTATTCCCCGCGCGGGAAGCGACGGCTGCGAGTTTTTGCCGGAAGGCTGCGGTTATAGTCAACGCGTGGTCGCATCGTTGACGGATGTCCGCAATCGTTTTGCCCGGCCCCTTGGGATGCACCGCTAGTTCATCAATCAACTTGAGTGACGCTGCAAGATCGTTACCGTTGTAGCATAAATCCTGGACGTCATAGACTCCGATAAAGTCGCGGATCAAATAATTGTTCCGTTCGAGGTCGGATTTCACCGCGTCCAGTTCGCGATAGGCCGATGCGATCACTTGCGCGGTTTTGCGGTCGCGGGCCTTGTAAAATATCGCGGCGAAATTGTCGGTGAAGCGATTTAGGTCGTTGTCCAAAGGCGGCGGATTGCCCCACGAATATTCGGCCTGCAAAGCGTAAGCGAACCATGTTGTGTCCCAACATCGGATGTCGTGCTGCGAAAAGGTGGCGCAGCCACCGCCGAGAACTTTTCCGTGCAAGCCTTTTTGATCGACCGCTGCCGCCTGTTTGGCCTGATCGGCAATGTTGCGAATTCCCGAGTCCAGAAGGGCGCTCCATTTTCCGTCGGCTGGATCTTGCGGTGAAAGGTCGACGAGATAGATGTTGTGCTGATAGCTGGCCGAGAGAAAGAACACATCAAAGCCGCGCTCCAATAGACCGGAAATGGTGTCGTAGTCTTTCCAGTATTTCCAATGTCCCATGATCGTGTTGGTGGGAATATTTTCGATGCCCACCCAGCGCTGGCCGCCGTAGCCCATGTAGAATTCATCGGCCCACATCATCGGGCGCACCGGGCGCCCCGCCTCCTTCGCCGCAGCGTCAACAGCCTGAATGCAATCGCGGACGTGCTTGTAATAAATGTCCTGCTGGGTTTCACCCTTCTCGATTCGCTCGCGGCAGCGGGGGCAATATTGCTTGTTCCACTGCATGCCAGTTTCGCTGCAACCAATGCCGAGGACAGGACTGTATTTGAAAACGGAAATTAAATCCCGATAAAGGCCCTGCAAAAATTTAATGTTCTCCGGGCGGCTCGGACAGATCAGGCCGGGCGCGGTTTCCTCGCGATACGGCTTGCCTGCGTCGCAGTTCCAAATGACGTCATACATCTGCGCGAACGATTGCAGGCTTGGGACCAAGGTCACATGATAGCGATGCGCCAGTTCGACCAGGTATTCCCAGTCAGCGAGGGACAGCGTGTTGGCATCCGCGCACGCGGGAAACGATTTGAACGGCACGAAGTTATAGGCATCAAAGCAAAGCCAGTTGAGTTTGAAGCGCGCCAAGAGTTTGATCTCACGCTCCAGATTCGCCCGCGTCGCCACCACCGAGCCGAAGTATTGCGAAGCGTCAAAGTAACGAGCGCGCCAGCCAAACATCGGCCAGTCGGTGATAACCATGCCTGGAATCTCGTTTGTTTCGCGCCGCGATTGTTCGATCAATTGAATCAGGGTCTGCACGCCGTAAAAAAGCCCGGCATCGCTTTCCGCCGCGATCAGCGCGCCGTCGGAATTGACACCCAACCCGTAGCCTTCATTGTCATGGCCTGAAGGTGTTGGCGGCAAATTCGCAGTTGAGCCGAGCCACAGCCGATGCCAGTTCGTGGACTTTTGCGGGAGCAGGACTATATCGCAATCAATACTGCACGTCGTGCGCACTGCCTCCTGGAGGAGTCGCGCCGCAAATCGGTCCTCAGCGCAATCCGAGACGCTGATGAACCGGGCGGTGGACGGCGCAAATTCCGCACCCGCTGCTTTCACTTCGCGCGGTTGGGGAATCACTTGCAACAAATCCGCAGTGGCATCGGCTAAAACCTTGTGGGGCCATGCGAGTCCGGCGACCGACAACCCACACACAAAAACAATTTTCAAAAATGGAGCGCGCGTAATGGGAGCAGTTAAGCGGATTCTCCTGATTTTCTCAAGTCTTTGCCGCGCGAGCTTCTTCCTTTACGAGGTGCCTGCGTTCGGCTCTTATTGCCCCGGTAAATGACAAAGACCACTCCAACCCCTGAGCCTGCGGGCGATGCCGCCGTAGGCTTGGCGGGATTTTTCGCCAAGTTCACGGTGCTGCGGGGAGCGATGCGAGAATTATGGCTTACCTTCCTTATCAAAATTTTAGTCATCGCCGCTTATGGAGTAACGAATCTAACGCTCGTCCTCTGGTTTACATCCGGTCTCGGTTTTGGCGATGAAAAGGCGCTGGCCCTGGTCTCAGCCTGGTCGCTCACGATGAGCGTCTTCACTGTTTTGGTTGGGTCGCTGACCGACGCCCTGGGATTGCGCCTGACATTTTTTTGGGGAGTAGGGATTAGCATTGCAGCCCGCGCGGTGATGGTGCTTTCGACTGCAAAGTGGCTGGCGTTGGCTGGCGGACTATTCCCATTGGCGATTGGAGAGGCGCTTACTGGACCCGTCCTTGTCGCAGCCGTCCGGCACTATGCCAACACAAAGCAACGCTCCATTTCGTTCTCGATTATTTATATGATGATGAATGTGGGCTTTCTTCTCTCGCATTTCATTTTTGACTGGGTGCGGGAACACTTCGGTGAATCCGGCCATTGGAGCTTGCCAGCGCTGGGCTTGAAATTGACTACATATCAGGTGTTGTTCTTGGTTTCGTTGGGTTTCCAGTGCATTATTTGGCCGCTCCTTTACCTGCTGCGGGAAGGGACGCAGGCAACGGACAAAGGCGTCGAAATCACTCCACGGGAACACAGGCATGTGGATAAAAACCTGTTTACTGCATTCCGACTGACCGTTAAGGATACGGTCAAAGATACCAGCCGCCTTTTTGCGGGGTTATTGCGCCAGAATGGATTCTATCGTCTTCTGGCTTTCCTCATCCTGGTCTCGTTTTTGAAACTGATTTACCGGCAGATGGATTACGTATATCCAAAATACGGCATTCGCATGCTGGGGACGGGGGCGCCCATCGGCCATGTACTGGCCCTCAATGATATTTTTGTCATTCTCTTGCTGCCGATCATCGGGGCGCTCACTCAGAGGTTTTCAGCCTATGCGATGGTTATTGTCGGCGGGGCGATCGCTGCCGCGTCCGTTTTCTTCCTCGCATTACCTACGGCGTGGTTTGTCCCGGCAGCCAATAGTTTTTTTGGACAGTGGTTTGGCCACCGATATCTCGGTTTGAGCGGCAACATCAACCCTATTTACATCATGAGCGCGATTTTTTTTGTGATGTACTCCTTCGGCGAGGCGTTTTACTCTCCGCGTGTTTATGAATACGCCGCCGCCATTGCGCCCAAAGGACAGGAGGCGTCGTACAGCGCGCTGTCATACATTCCTTTTTTGCTGGCAAAGATGCTCACAGGCTTTTCCGGAATTCTTCTTGTAACTTATTGCCCCGAAACCGGCGTACGCCGCCCGGAAATCATGTGGCTAATTATTGGCCTAACCGCATGCATCGCACCGGTGGGCTTGCTTGTGCTGGGCCGCGTAATTCGTCTGCGTGAAGCGGGGCGCGATGACTGATCTCTTTGCCGGGCTGATGTTGCCTCTTTTTAAATTTCACTTATGATGCTCCGGCGAGATGCGAATGAAAATTTTGTTAAGTTGCGGTATTGCAGCGATTCTGGCGGGCTGCAGCTCGGGGCCCGAAACGCCTCCGCCCCCTCCCATGCCTGTGGAGCATAGCACCCTGGCGGGTTTCCAACTGGAAGCCGCCAAATTCAATTCCGTGATCAGCCTGCCTGATTTCGAGACCACGACCAACGCCATCGAACTTTCTGTCAAAACAACCATTGCCAGCGCCAATGCCGCCCAGGACGAAATTGGCCGATTGCAATCATCGGACGTCAACTTCAATAACACCCTTCGCGCTCTTGACGACGTGAATTACAGCATCAGCCTGACGGAGAACCGCCTGGATATCATCAAGGAAACCAGCACCGATGCGGCCATGCGCGATGCGGCCACAGACCAGATCAAAGTCATCGATGAATGGGCCGTGGGCCTGGACTATCGCGAGGACGTTTATCGCGCAGTCAAGGCTTATGCCGACACCCATCCCCAACTCTCCGGCGAAGACGCCAAATTGCTCAAGGACACCCTGCGCGATTACATCCGCGCCGGGCTGAACCTGCCAAAGGATCAGCGCGACGAAGTGGAGTCCATTCGCAAAAAGCTCTCCGGCCTGACGACAGACTTTGAAACCCACGTGACCCAGGCGGAACACAAAATGACGTTCAGCAAAACAGAGTTGGAAGGTGTCCCGGACGATTTCCTCTCGCAAAAAGGGGTCGCGAATGACGACGGCACCTATTCCATTATGGCCAACATCACGTGGCACTACCTGACCGTAATGGAGAACGCGAAGAACGAAAACACCCGGTTGCAGCTTCAAACCGCCCGCGACAATTTGGCCAAGGAGGAAAACGTCCCCCTGCTCCAACAAATCCTCATCCTGCGCGACACGCTGGCCCATAAACTCGGTTACAAAACGTGGGCCGATTACGTCATTGAAATTAAAATGGCCAAGACTGCCGCCCGAGCGGAGGATTTTTTGGAAAAACTGAAGACCGGCTTGCAGCCGAAGTTTGACGCCGAAATTGCCGAATTTCGCGCCCTGAAAGCCAAGGAAACCGGCGATGCCAATGCCCAAATCCGTCTGTGGGACTGGCGTTATTACGCCAACCAGCTTAAGAAGGAAAAATACACCATCGACGAGGAGGCGCTCAAAGTCTATTTCCCGTATCAACAGGCGCTGGACGGGATGTTCAGGATTTACCAGAGGATTTTCGGCCTGAAATTCCAACGCCTCGACGCGCCTTATAAATGGGTGCCCGACTTGCAGCTTTACGCCGTGGCGGATTCCGCCACCGGAGAGCCGTTGGGCCTGTTTTATCTGGATATGTTTCCGCGCGAAGGCAAATACAATCACTTTGCCCAATTCGGCATCATCGAGGGCAAGTTGCTCGCCAACGGGAAATATCAGCGGCCCACCGTGGCTTTGATTTGCAATTTCCCAACTCCCCAGGAAGGCAAGCCGTCCCTGCTCGCCCATCAGGACGTGGAAACGCTCTTCCACGAATTCGGCCACGCCATGCATTCGATTTTAACCCGGGCGAAGTACTCTCGCTTCTCCGGCACGAGCGTGCCGGGCGACTTCGTCGAAGCGCCTTCGCAAATGCTGGAGAACTGGGTTTGGGACAAAAAGGTGCTGGATAGTTTTGCCGCCGATTACCGCGATCATTCCAAGAAAATTCCCGAGCAAATATTGAATCAGCTCAAGGCCGCCAAGCTGGCCGTGGAGGGCACATTTTACCGGCGTCAACTCGCTTTCGGTTTGACAGACCTCGCGCTCCATACGCAAATTCACGCGACGAACGCGCAGGAAGCGGTGCCGCTTTCCAACCAAATCGAGGCCGACACATTTTTTCCGGAGCCTCCGGACACCGCATTCATCGCTTCTTTCGCCCATATCTTCGCCGGGGGATATGATGCCGGATATTATGGTTATGCGTGGGCCGACGCCATTGCGGCGGACATGGCGACAGTCTTCGCCAACGCGCCCGACGGATTTATTGACGTACAGGCCGGTCGACGCCTGCGCAAGGAAATCTACGAGATGGGCGATTCGCGCGACGTGGAAATCTCGATTGAAAAATTCCTGGGCCGCGAACGGTCCATCGAGCCGTTCTTAAAAAAGATCGGGATGGGGACGAACACGGCCACACAGCCCAATCCTCATTGAACGTTTCACGAAAAGTGTATGTAACGTTGCTTTGCCTGGCGCTGCTGGCCGGCGGTTGCGGCAAACGCGAAACACTCGTAGCCATCGGCGATCGCACCCAGGAACTGCGCTTGGGCAACGAGGGCGAGCCTGCAAGTCTTGACCCGGCGGTGGCCACCGGTGTGATCGAACATAATGTGATGGTGTCGCTTTATGAAAGCCTCGTCTTCGCTGATTCCAAAGACCTTTCGCCGCGCCCTGGCGCGGCGGAGAGTTGGGAAATTTCGCCCGACGGAACAGTTTATACATTTCATCTGCGCAAAAATGGCCGCTGGTCCAATGGCGATCCTGTGACCGCGCAGGATTTTGTGGAATCGTATCACCGGGTGCTGATGCCTTCGATGGGGTCGCAGTATTCCTACATGCTCTACCCGCTGAAAAACGCCGAGGCTTTCAACCTTGGAAAAATCACCAATTTTGATGTGGTTGGCGTCAAAGCGCTGGATGATTACACCCTGGAACTGACGCTGCACAGTCAAACGCCTTATTTGCTTTCCATGATGTTTCAGGACTCATGGGATCCCGTTCCCATCTCCGTGATAAAAAAGCACGGCGCCATCGATGACCGCACGAATCCGTGGACACGCCCGGAAAATTTCGTGGGCAACGGCCCTTTCGTTTTGAAGGAATGGAGAATCAATTCCCACATTTTAGTGGAGAAAAGCCCGACTTATTGGAATGCGAAAGAAGTGCGGCTGAACAAAATCTATTTTGACCCCACCGAAGACTCTGACACCGCCGAACGCATGTTCCGCTCCGGACAGCTTCACAGCGATGTGCAACCCCCGCCTTCCAAAGTCGCATTTTACCGCAAATACAAACCCAGCCTGATCAAGGTCTATCCGTATCTCGGCACGTATATTTACAAATTCAACGTCACACGACCGCCGTTGACCGACAAGCGCGTGCGCAAAGCGCTGGCCATGGCCATCGACCGCAATGCCATTACCGAAACCATTCTGCGCGCCGGCCAAGTACCGGCTTATTTTTTGACACCGCCCGACACGGCCGGATACACCTGCCAGATTAAGGTTAAGGAAGATGTGGCCGCCGCCCGCCAACTCCTAGCCGAGGCCGGCTATCCCGACGGAAAAAACTTTCCGACGGTGGAAGTGCTGTTTAATACGTTGCAAACCCACAAAGCCATCGCCGAAGCCCTCCAGCAAATGTGGAAAAAGAACCTCAACATCGATATCGTATTGCACAATGAGGAATGGAAAGTCTATTTGGACTCGATGCGGCGGACGAATTATTCCCTTGGCCGCTTTGCTTGGATTGGCGATTACGTTGATCCCAGCACTTTTCTGGATTTGTTCACGACGGAGAGCGGCAACAACGAGACTGGATGGTCCAACGCCGAATACGACCAGTTGGTCCGCCTGGCTTCCAATACCGGCGACCAAGCCGTTCGTTACGACGCCTATCAGAAAGCCGAAGCCATTTTGATGGATGAAATGCCGATTATGCCGATTTATTTTTACACAGAGTCCCGCTTGATTGTGCCGAGCGTTCGAGGCTGGCATCCAAATGTGATCGACGATTACGATTTCAAGTCCATCTATCTTATGCCGGAGGAAAACTGACCATGCTTCGCTTTATCGCACGCCGTTTTCTTGAGTCGATTCCGGTTTTATTCGTCATCGCCACCGCCACATTTTTCATGATGCGGCTTGCCCCTGGCGGACCGTTTGACGCGGAAAAACAGGTCGCCCCAGAAATCCGCGCGCGGATGGAGGCGCATTACGGATTGGATAAGCCCTTGTTTCAGCAATACCTGCTGCAAATGAAACATCTGCTGCAGGGCGACCTTGGCCCATCCTTCAAATATCCCGGACGCACTGTCAATGAGATAATTGCGGACGCTTTTCCTGTTTCACTGGAGTTGGGTTGTGAATCCCTGGCCGTGGCCCTCGTCTTCGGCTTGGCGGCGGGAATGATGGCGGCACTGAGACAAAACAGCGCGTGGGACCACGTCCCGATGGCTCTGGCCATGATTGGCCTTTGCGTGCCGACCTTTGTCATGGGGCCCCTGTTGATTTCCGCATTTGCCCTGCATCTGGACTGGTTCAACGCCGCCGGCTGGTATTTCCCGCGCGACCGCGTGCTGCCCGCATTGACACTCGGCGCCTTGTACGCCGCGTATATTGCCCGGATGAGCCGAGGCGGGTTTCTGGAGGTCTTGAACCAGGATTATATCCGCACCGCACGCGCCAAGGGGGCCAGCGGTGCGCGGATTCTTTTCAAGCACGCGCTGCGGGGCGGGATACTGCCTGTCGTCTCCTTTCTCGGCCCAGCCGTGGCGGGACTTTTGACCGGCTCCTTTGTGGTGGAAACGATCTTCGGCATTCCTGGTCTAGGCCGGTTCTTTGTGACCGCCGCTTTTAATCGCGACTACTTTATGGTAATGGGCTCGGTCTTGTTCTATGCGTGCTTTGTCGTGGTCTTGAATCTTGCGGCGGACGTTGTGCTGGTTTGGCTGAACCCAAAATTGCGTTTTGAATAATGGCTGATTCCACCCCAATGGTAATTGTTGAATCCGTCGAAACGGCGGGCGGCGCATCATTTTGGCAGGATGCCAAGCATCGATTGTGGAAGAATAAATTGGCGGTCTTTGGGCTGGTCGTGCTGTGTGTTCTGGCAGTGCTTTCCCTTGCCGCTTACCTCCGGCCCAGTATGACTGGCTACAGCTACGAACAGCAAAACCTCGCACTCGGCCCGATGCCGCCCAGTCACGCACACTGGCTCGGCACTGACCCGCTCGGACGCGATTTGCTGGCGCGCCTTCTCTATGGCGGAGGAATCTCGCTGATGGTCGGCCTGTGCGCGACGGCGGTGTCATTAATCATTGGCGTGATCTACGGGGCCATTGCGGGGTTTGCCGGCGGCAAGCTGGATATGCTGATGATGCGATTCGTGGATATTCTTTATGCGTTGCCCTTTGTCATATTTGTCATCCTGCTAATGGTTTTCTTTGGGCAGAACATCATTTTGTTGTTCGTGGCCATTGGCGCGGTGGAATGGCTGACCATGGCGCGGATTGTCCGTGGGCAGGTGATGGCAATCAAGCGCCAGGAATTTGTCGAGGCGGCACGCGCGCTTGGTTTGCGGCACGGGCGAATCATTTTCCGGCACATCGTGCCCAATTTGCTGGGACCGATCATTGTCTATGCCACGCTGACGGTGCCGGAAGTGATCTTGCTGGAATCTTTCCTGAGCTTCCTCGGCCTGGGCGTGCAACCTCCGCACAGTTCCTGGGGCGTGCTCATCAAAGAAGGCGCTGAGGTGATGGAAGAATATCCCTGGCTCTTGATTTATCCGGGCGCAGTCATGGCCCTGACTCTCTTTTCATTGAACTTTTTGGGCGACGGGTTGCGCGATGCCCTGGATGTCCGCGGATCAAAAGATTGACACACCATGGCTTTGCTCACCGTTGAAAATCTTCGCACCGCGTTTCACACCCGCAACGGCGTGGTGCGCGCCGTGCAGGATGTCTCCTTCCAACTGGAGCGCGGCGAGACTTTGGGCATCGTCGGCGAATCGGGCTCCGGCAAATCCGTCACGTGCTATTCCATCATGGGCCTCGTGCCGCAGCCGCCCGGCCGCATCGAAGCCGGGCGCGCTCTGTTTGGCGACGTTGATTTGCTGGCGTGTTCGCACCGGCAGCTTAATCGTATCCGGGGCCGGCGGATTTCCATGATCTTCCAGGACGCCATGACCTCGCTCAACCCTTTCCTCCGCATCGGAGAACAATTGATCGAGCCGTTAATAATCCACGAGAAAATCACCCGCGCGGCAGCCACCGATCGCGCCCTGGCCATGCTCCATGAAGCCGGAATCTCCGAGGCTGATCACCGGTTGAAAATGTTTCCCCACGAATTCTCCGGTGGCATGCGCCAGCGCGTTATGATCGCCATGGCTCTCATCACCAAGCCCGACCTCCTCATCGCGGATGAACCGACAACCGCGTTGGATGTCACCGTCCAGGCGCAAATCCTGGAACTGATCAGGAAAATGCAGAAGGAGCTCGGCATGGCGGTGATTTTGGTCAGCCACGATCTTGGCATTGTCTCCGGCTTTTGCGATCGCGTCATGGTCATGTATGCGGGCCGCGTGATGGAGTGCGCGCGGACCGATGATTTGTTTTATGACACCAAGCATCCGTATACCCGCGGATTGCGGCAATCGATTCCCGCGCTGCAAATGAAAGGCGAGGAACTCCACACCATTCCCGGACAGCCGCCAGACCCGCACCATCCCCTGCCCGGCTGTCCCTTCGCTCCCCGTTGCGAACACGCCGTGGACTATTGCGCCAGGGAAGAAGTCGCGTTGACGGAAGTCGCTCCCAATCATGGCTCGGCGTGTTTGCGCGTGCAAAGGGAGAAGTTGCCTGTATGAGTTCCGCCAACACATTCCTGCAAGTCCAAAACGTCAAGACACATTTTCCCGTCGAAAAGGGGTTTTTGTTCAAACGCCGCGTCGGCATCGTCAAGGCGGTGGACGGTGTGTTGCTTTCGCTGCGCCAGGGCGAAATCCTCGGTCTGGTGGGTGAATCCGGCTGCGGCAAATCCACTCTGGGGCGGACCATTCTGCAATTGGTCCGGCCAGTCGAAGGCTCGGTCCTCCTGGCAGGCCAATCGTTGACAGCCTTGCACGGAGCTTCGTTGCGCAAGGCGCGATCCGCCTTTCAAATGGTTTTCCAGGACCCCTACGCCTCTTTGAATCCGCGCATGACTGTTTTCGATGCGTTGGCCGAGGCGATGCAAGCCCATCGCCAAGTGCCCCGCAAGGAACTGCCGGGCCGAATTGCCGCGCTCCTTGAAAAAGTCGGCCTTTCCCCGCAAGCCCGCCGCAAATATCCGCACGAATTTTCCGGCGGCCAGCGCCAGCGCATCGCCATTGCCCGGGCCTTGGCGGTCGAACCTAAATTGCTGGTGGCCGATGAACCGGTCTCGGCCCTGGACGTTTCGATCCAGGCGCAAATCATCAATCTGCTGGCCCGGCTCTCCCGCGAGATGGGATTGACTCTCCTGTTCATCTCCCACGATCTTTCGGTTGTCAAACATATCGCAGATCGGATTGCCGTCATGTATCTGGGAAGGATCGTGGAGCTCGGCCCGGCGGCGGAAGTGATTGAGAAGCCGCTGCATCCCTACACCAAGGCCCTGATCAGCGCGATTCCCATCCCCGATCCGCGGCGCGAAGCCCAGCGCGCCCGCATTCTTTTGCCCGGCGATCCGCCGTCGCCCTTGAATCCTCCCGGCGGCTGTCCGTTTCATCCGCGCTGTTTGTATGCGGTTGACCGTTGTGCCCAGGTCGTTCCGGCGCTGGAGTCCTTCGGCCGATCCGCGCGCCAGGCCGCCTGCATTCGCATAAATGAAATAAACCCGGCTTAGTTTAACTGACGCCTCACTTTCACTGAAGAACTTGAGCCGGGGAAAGCACTGTAATCTCGGTCGAGTCGTATCGTTTGAAGTCCCCCGCGTTGAAAGTCACAAGACGGGTCAGCCCGTGCACTTTCATTGCCGCAACGATCCTCGCGTCGTGTGCATTAACGCCGGAGACGCGATGCGTTTCGACGATTCTGAGCCACTCGCGATAAATCGGCTGCGTATCGAGCCGAAGACTGAAAAATGATTCGACTTTTTCCACTTTTCTCTTTACGCTCTCAACCGAAAGCCCAAGGCCGTTGTTGTCGACTGGACGAGTCGCCACAACCCAAAACTCAAACAAGACCTGGGGCACAATGGAGATGCTTTCCTTCCGGCGCAGCAAAGCTCGAACACAAGTTCGCGCTTCCTGATGCATTGGATGGCCCGGCTGGGCGATACGCAGGAGAATGTTTGTGTCAAGCAGATACACTATCGGTCGCGGTAAATGGAGGCCCGGCCGACCGCTTCATCTGAGAGTGGCGAGGTCTCTTGGGAAAATCCAGCGACCCACTCCTCAAACGCTCGCAGTCTTTCCTCGCCCGAAACAATGCCGTTTGATTCCTCCCCGGACAAACCCGGCACATGAGCGGCAAGCAGCTCTTCGACTGAAATCCGACGGGCGTCCGCCAGCTTTCGAAGCTGGACCGCAGTGTCGCTGTCCATTTCTAAGGTTGCTCTCATAAAGAACTCACTTTGTGAAAAATATACCACATTTTGCCGCTCCTGTGCAAAACATTCTTGGACACAAGACCTTCAACAACTCGGCTGCTTTTCCGTTGGGAGCATCGCGCATCACGTCGCTTTCGTCCGCGTCACGTCCGCTCCGCACCTTCTCCTTCACGAGCGTTTCCAGTTCTTCTGTCAATGTGACTTTCATGAATTTATGACATTATTTGTGCGCACATTAACCTATTTCCGCCGTCTGCTCAAATCCTTATCTGACATCTAATTGGATTTTCAGCGTTTTTTCGAATTTGGTTGGGTTTCGCGAGCAAGCGCCTCGATAAATCTCCAGAGGTTTTCTCGATGTTTCCCGTTGAGCCGCGAGAGGCCAGGCATTAGGCTGGCGGACATGAATGTTTTTGTGACAGGCGGCGCGGGTTATATTGGGTCGGTCTGCGTTGAGGAATTGCTCAACGCCGGCCACGCTGTGACGGTTTATGACAACCTGACCGAAGGCCATCGGTCGGCGGTGGATGGCCGCGCCGCGTTTATTCTGGCCCGCGCCGGTGAAGGCTGCAATCTCAACGAGGCGGTTCGCGGCGCGAAACCCGATGCGATTCTTCATTTTGCCGCCAACGCGCTGGTCGGCGAGTCCATGGTCAATCCCTCCAAATATTTCCGCAACAATGTTTGCCGCGGACTTGAACTGTTGGACGCAGCCGTTGCGGCGGGCGTCAAGAAGTTTGTGTTCAGCTCGACCTGCGCCACTTACGGGCCGCCGGATCGAATTCCGATGACGGAAGATTTGCCGCAACGGCCGATTAATCCCTACGGCGAATCGAAGTTGATGTTCGAGAAAATGTTGCAGTGGTACCATCAGATTCACGGCTTGGAATTTGTCGCCTTTCGCTATTTCAACGCCGCCGGGGCCGGCCAAAAATTTGGGGAACATCACCGCGTCGAAACGCATTTGATTCCGAATGTGTTGCAGGTCCCCCTGGGCCGGGCGTCCGAGTGCGCCATCTATGGGACTGATTATCCGACGCCCGATGGGACGTGCATTCGCGATTACATTCACATCGTGGATCTGGCCCAGGCTCACATGCTGGCTCTGCAACCGGGCCGGCAGGGGTTTTACAACCTGGGAAATGGCGACGGCTATTCCGTGCGGCAAGTCATTAAAATGTGCGAAAAAATAACCGGCCATCCCATTCCTGCCGTGGAAAAGCCGCGCCGCCCGGGAGACCCGCCCAAGCTCATCGCCTCCGCCGCAAAAGCCATCCGCGAATTGGGTTGGAAGCCGAAATACCCGGGCCTGGAGCAAATTGTCTCCGATGCTTGGCGCTGGCATCGGGCGCATCCGGATGGTTATCCCGATTAGAGGCATGGTATCAGGGTTTGGCCGGAAATACGGCCTTGAATTCCGGCGTCTGGCGCAATACCCCAAAACCCGGGTTCTGGTAAAGATTTTCGCGCAGATTGATCATCTTCGGATTTTGTTTTAATTCCTCGGAGTTCAAATCAAGGGCTTTCTTGATCGAGGCCACGGCGTCGGCGGTTTCGCCCCTGGTGGTTTGCACGAGGGCAAGGTTGTACCAGGCCTCGGACGAGTTGGGGGCCAGTTGCGTCAACCGCTTGATCGCCTCCTCACTCTTGGCGAAATCCCCCATGCGCAAATACAGGTTGGCCACGCCCACCATTGTGTTCGGATCGGCCGCGGGAAAATGCAAGAGTTGATCCAGCATTTGCAGGGCGTCATTGGTTTTTTTGGCGTCAAGGGCCTGTTGAATCTGGGCCATAAATTGCCGGGCCTGTTCCCCTGCGTTTGCCGGGTTTCTGCTTTGCTCCAATTGCTCAATGGTGCCGTTAATTTGGTCATTATAAGGATCCAGCTTGTGGCACGTCTTGAGCACAAGCAGGGCATCGTCAATGCGACTGGCGTTGAGGAGTAGGTTTATAAAATGAAAAACCGCTTCCGGGCTGTACGGGCAATAGGCAAAGGCCTGCTTCAATGCGAATTCAGCCTCTTTGGTGACGCGCGCCCGCTCCGCCGGATTGCGGGCGTTGCCGATGCGCCACTGATAGATGCTGGCGGCGATCGAACTGCGCATTTTTGAAAACGCTTTCTGCGCATCGTCGTCCCGCACGAAGTTGCGGTCGCCGGTGAAGCCGCCGAAATAATGGCGCAGATAGACATTTTCCGCCCAGTCACAGATCTCCTTGACGCTGGTATCGTACGTGATCCAGTTGCCAATGGTGCGCTCCGAAAACCGGCTCCAAAAGGCGTGGTCTTTGTCAATAATTTCTTGCGTGATCTCCGGCACCGGCTGGCGGTTGATCTTCATGATCACGCCGAACGGCGTCAAATAGGGGTACATCCAGTCCAGCGGGAAGCTTTCCTCCTCGTAGAATTCGTGGTCCGGATTCTTGTCGAAAATGACCTTGGTCAGCAAACCGTTGATGCTCATGACGGCGACTTGTCCGGAAACCTGGACCTTGTCATTAACAACATTCACATCCTCATTCGGTTTGATCTGCCGGGGTTCGTTGGGAAACTGGGTATCGTGTTGCAGCCTTCTTTGGGCGTCCGCCAGGTATTCGTTGAAACATTCCTGCGAATCTTCCGGGGTGGGCGTGCTAATTTCGGTGTCGGGATAAACGCCGCCCAGACTTTTGGCGATGTCACCCGGATAGCCTTCCTCCAACATGCGCCGATTGAGCCGTATGACGGTCGCGGGAATATTGTTCCAACCCATCGCCCCCACAATCAGCGGCGGCAACTTGATCCCTTTGAACCGTTCCGGGTCATAAATGGAACCGTCCTGCAGGATGGCGTTGAAATTTTTGGCGAGGGCGCGGCGCAACGCGCTCTCGTCGCCCTGGCCGTCCACCAACGCCTGCGTTTCCTTGCTCAGTTTGCCGTAAAGGAATTTCGACAAACTATCCTGATGATCGCTCTTGCGCAATTTGGCCGCCAGATCCTGCACGTTGCTGAATTGGTCCGGCTCGAACCACGACGTGCCGGTGCGGCGGCGGAATTCTATCTTGCCACCCAATGATTCAAAAATCGTGTCCAGCCAGGACAGCGCGCGCGTCGGGCCATGGAACTTGGTGGGAAATGTCCCGGAAAGGAAATTTTGGAAAAAAGGCGGGTCAATCTGGGCGCTGCGATTAAATTGCGCGCGGATGTAATCCAAATAGGTATTATCGGCCAGGGCGTTTTGAGTGATGATGTAAACGTCCCGGCGATCAAAGTTCTGGTCTTGCACCGGCTGGCAACGGTGCGGAATAAAACTCTCGCAAAAAATCATGTAGGTGGGGCAAAAACGGCCGGGGTCGGTGCCGCCAAAGAGAACCGCATCCCGCGCCATCTCCGGATAAACCATCGTGCCGTTCGGTCCCTTGGCCGCCGCATCGCGTTGTTTGGCGTCGTAGGTAAGATGGCCGTCGGCTCCGACAAACGGCGGCGTGAACATGTCGTGCCCAAACCAATAGCCAAACCAGTGGTCGTCCTGCTGGCTATGGAACCAATGAGAAAGGCCCGAATAAAGCGGCATGGCGGCAAACAATGCCAGGGTGATGAACAGAGGCGCGCGTTGCCGATAAATGGCCAGCGCCACGATGAAAACAAGAACGAGCGCCACTAAAATCAAATTGGCAAAAATGGGCAGGCCGTATTGATCCTTAATGAAGGCCTGGCCGATCCAGTGCGGCAAATTGCCCCAGCTAATTTCGCCATCCAGACCAAAGAAATGTTTTCCCGCGACGTCTTTCAAGTTAAACAACGCCAGCGGCAACGCCACCGCAATGGCCCCAAGGATTCCCCAGCGCCGGAACTTTTGGTAGTGCGTGGCCATGTAGGCGGCGGTCAAGGCCAGCCCGTAACCGATCATAATTGCCACCAAAGCATGTGAAGCGATGAAGAAGACCTTCACCAAATCTGCCATTTGCCGATCTTGCGTCGGGCTGAGCGTGATGGTCAGGAGAACGCCGAGGAAGGGATAAATGCCCGCCACCAGCACAATCCAGGCGCGCTCGCGCTTCTGCATTTTAAAGACAAAGAAGAGCGGCAATAGCGCGAAAAACATATAGACCCAGCTATAGGCATCGGCCACCCCCTCAACAAGCATGCGCAATTCAATGACGAAATGACCAAAATCATGAAAAACATCCGTTGGATTGACTTTGTCATACTGCCCGCGGCTCAAGGCGTGCCAGAAACCTTCCACGGTGCGGGGGTAGCCCCATTCCATGGGCGGATTGGTCATGCCCGCCAATGGTTCATAAAAATAAAACGAAGCTCCAGCAACCCACAACACCCCCATAAGGATGACCGCCTTCCATTCCGTGCCGATGCTCGCGGTTTGGATCGTCAGCCAAACGCACGCGATGACGGAGACAATACCAACCGTATTGAAGATGGTCAAAATCATCGGATTCGCCCCCGAGAGACCGGGCAAAAGACCCGCCCCCTTCGCGATAAGCGCGCCAATCCAAACGAGGCTATTGACCAGGAAAAGATCGCGCCCCAACCGCACCTGGCACATGGCAATGCCAATTTCAATCCCCATGGCCGCGAGGGTGAGCGTTTGGTGAATGGTCGCGCAAATCCCAAAGAAAAACATGGCGGCGTAGAGGTAACGTCGCTGGTGCGGGGCATAAATCCAGCGCAACATGCAAACCAGCACCAACATCAACCAAGGCACGCCGAATAGTGAGATACGGTTCACCACCACCGATTCCTTCCACATGGAACTGCCGAATCCCATCATTAGGCCCGCCGCCACTCCCGACACCATGCATACAGCTCCTTCCCATTTGCCGGTCATGCCTTTGAGTTCCTCGATGCCCTCCATCAACATGCTGCTGCCGCGCGACACCATCAAAGCGAGCACTCCGCAGGCCATGGCGGCGGTGGAGGCTTCAGCCAACCCCACCCGCCACGCGATATTGCGGAACGGAACCAGCACCGTCCAAAGCCAGGTGTAAATTGTCCAGAACGGGTAGCCCGGCGGATGAGGGATTCCGGCCCAATACGATGCCGTCGTCAGTTCGCCGGAATCCTCGAGCGTCACCTCGGGCGCAAGGGTGAGGAAATAAACAATCCAAACAATGCCGAAGGCGACAAGCATCGTCCACCAGTCGATGGGCCGAAAAAGCGGCGGGACTGGAACTGAGGCGGGCGGAGGCGGGGGCGTTTTCGCGGCGGGCGCTTTAGCCAGCGGCGCCTCGGCCGGTTTCGCTTTAGGATTCATCATTTATAGACACTTCTCCGTACTATCCACCAGATCGACACCGGCAGAGGCCATTTTGTATAAAGTTGCCGCCGAAATTCGGCAACATTGAAATTAAGCGCGGCAGACTGCGGCAGGCGAGCCAGGATAGCAAGCCATTGTCCGAAACCCTCCCACCATATCGGTTTGACCCACCCTGACTCCGGTATGACTGGCCAAAGCTGTTTATTTCTTAAGTGACTCATTGCAAATGCATTGCACATATACATCCCAATATTAACCAAGTTATGCAGTCAAAGCTGAATTTCACGAATTCGTTTTCTTTTTTTAGCCGTAATTGGCCGTAACGAGGAACCTCGAACTGTCGTCGGCCACTCGGATGCGGCTCAATGTCTCATGGTTGAATTGATTTTTAGCACGATTTAACACGAATCGCCACGAATCTCGACTGCATAACACGAACTGCCATGGTTGTTCGTGATTGATTTTCCGCCCGACGCCAGCAACCCAGCCTTGCCCAACATCACTACGACTGACCGCGACTGACTGTGACCGACTGCGACTCGGCAACGTATTGTTATTCTGTAAACCGGTCATTATAAATTGATTGCATACAATTTAGCCGCCAGCTTGACCAAGCACGTTGGTTTGACTCGGTTTGACTGCCAGAAAACCAACTGACCGGAGCATTCAAGCCAAAGGAATAGCCGCGATAAAGCACAGAAGACGCAAGAACAGCCCCAAACCCCAACGGCACTCGTGGAAAAGCTTTCGGATTGCGATTCATGCGGTTTTTCGCAACTGTCCTTTTTCATATTTCTTCATTTTCCTTGGACTAAACATATACATTAAACATTCAATAATCAAATATTTATTTTAATTATTTTTCTGAACCGTGGAGTTCCAAGCGATTTTGGCGACGGCGAAAGCCTTGGCCTTTCACGTTTTCGCTCTTCGTTTTCAGTTTTCGGTTCTCTGCTTTCAAATTTCAGCTTTTCCGGAGTCAGGGCGAGCTGATGCGGTAGTAGCGGGAGGGGGTATTGGCCTGGAAAGGTTCGCTGAAATAGAACAGACCGTTGGTGAGATTGACGTTCGTTAGCGACATCCAAACGGGGTTGCCCAGATTGGTGCAGGCTTGCAGAACGATGGGAATATTGGCCGTGCCGGTGATGTTGAACCCAAATTGGCCATTCTTTACGCCAAAACTCGCGCCGCTCGCTTGAATCTGCGGGTTCCACAGCACTGCCGGAACGCCTTGATAAGTGTTGCTCCAGCCGGTGCTGCCCGGCAAGTAATAAACCGTCACGCTGTTGTCATTATAAAACACAGGCCCATCTTCCTCCTCATTCCCCACAACAGTGGGAGCGTTGCCTTGGAAAAAGACGCCAGCAAGGTTGGTGCAGTCAAAGAACATCGCGTACGCGATGCTAGTGACGCCGCCGCCAATTGTGGCGTTTGTCAAATCGTTGGGACCAGAGAAGGCATAATCGCCGATGCTGGTGACGCTCCCAGGAATAGTGAGGCTATTCAGTTTATTGCAGTTAGCGAACGCCGCGTATCCAATGTTGGTGATACTGTTGGGAATTGCCAGGCTCGGCAAGCTGCGGCAGGACTCAAACGCCTGGTCCTCGATACTGGTGACGCCGTTGGAAATCGTCGCGTTGGTAAGACTGATGCAGCCTACAAACGCGCCGTCTTCAATGCTGATAACGCTGCCGGGAATCGCAATGCTGGTTAGGCCGCATTCATAGAACGCCCCGCTTCCGATGTTGGTGACGCTGTTGGGAATCGTGACGGCGATGAGGCTATCGCATAAGTAAAAAACATCCGGCCCGATGCTGGTGACGCCGTTAAGCATCGTCGCGTTCGTGAGGCCGCTGCAACGATAGAAAGCATAATTGGCCAGACTAGTGACGCTACCAGGAATCGTGACGGCGGTCAGACTGGCGGAGAACACCGAATCCTCACCATTCCCAATTCCGGTTACTGTCAGACTGTTAATGTTAGTTGGCATGGTCACAGCCCCGCCAGCCCCGGTGTATTCAGTGATGGTGATGGTGTTCGCATTGCTGGCATTTACGCTGTAATCGTAACCATCCCCTGATTGGGCTTGCACGACAGCCGACGCAGCCAAGAGCAGCAAGCCTATAAACGCAGTGACAGTCCTTTTCGTGTTTTTTAGGAAGGTGCCCATAGAATCCAAATCAAGTGACGAGTTGTTCATAAAAATCGTCATGGCCATGGATAACCAAAAGAACATGGAGAATTGGTTCGCACTTAACTAGACTATAGAAACTTGCCTCGAAGATAGCAAGTCAGTAATTGAAGTAAATAACTGAAAATAGTTTGTCCAGTTTTGCCTGGCATGGACATCCTACCGGTAGATGACCGAATTGGATGACCATGCATTGCTCTCGGCGTACGCACATACCGCATCCGAAGCAGCGTTTGCGGCCCTCGTGGCGAGATATGTAAACCTGGTCTTTTCGACCGCGCGGCGGTTCACCGGCAATCCCCATCATGCCGAGGAAGTCACGCAGGCGGTTTTCATCATTCTGGCGCGCAAGGCCGGCAGCCTGCGGCGCGGCACCGTGTTGTCGGGCTGGCTGTATCAAACCGCGCGGTTGACGGCGGCCAACTTCGTGAAAGGGGAAATCCGCCGCCAAAACCGCGAGCAGGAGACTTATATGCAATCCACTTTGTGCGAACCGGAAGGGGCGGCATGGGAACAAATCGAGCCGCTGCTGGACGAGGCCATGGGCCAGTTGGGCGAAGCGGACCGCAATGCCGTCCTCCTGCGGTTCTTTGAAAACAAAACCGCGCGGGAAGTCGGCGCGACGTTGAAGCTGAACGAAGCGGCGGCGCACAAGCGGGTCAACCGGGCGCTGGAAAAATTGCGGAAGTTTTTCACCAAACGCGGCGTGGCGCTGTCGGGGACGCTCATCGCCGGAGCGGTGGCGGGCAATTCCGTCCAAGCCGCGCCGGCAGGCCTGGCGGCAACGGTCACGGCGGCGGCGGCGAAAGGAACAACTGCGGCGGCATCCATTGCCGCCCTGGTCAAAGGAACAACGAAGGTGATGGCGTGGGGAAAAATCAAGTTAGCTGTGGGCACGGGGGCGGCCGCCTTGCTTGGCAGCGGCGCGGTCGTGGTTCTCGTTTTAGCAAGCGCGAACCCGCCGTCGAAAAATCCGGCGGTGGCCCGGCAAATCATTCAAGGCATCTTCAGTCACATCAGCAACCCGTTGCCCGCGCAAATGCGGTTTGTGGCCGAAATTGAAGAGGTGCAAAAACCCTGGACCGAAGCGCATATCCTCGCAGCGGTGAAAAAACAGGAAGACGAACTGCATAAACGCTACGAAACAATCCCCGGCTTGCGTGATGCAGACTGGGCCAAAGCGTCGCCGGCCGCGCAGGAGCAAAGGCGGCGCGGACAAGCCGAGTCACGGCAGATCAATATGGAAATGACGCGGCGGGCGCACGGCACAAGAACCCATGTCGATCAAGAATGGCTTTCGGGCGGTTTATGGCGGCTCGACCAGTTGGAGACAACGCCCAAACCGGAGAGGCTTCAAGCAGCGGACCGGCCTTTGCCGGCCGGGATGACTTATGAGGAAACGATGATCAACATCAGCGACACGAACACGAACAAACGTCCCCCCAGTAACATTGATTACAGAAATCGCTCGGCGCTGTTCGGCAGCATTGGTTGGGAAAAACCGGCGTTCTGGGAGGCGGCCACGCTTGAACCGCATTTCGGATTCCTGATGACAATGATTGCCAGTGATTTTGCCGATATAATGCAACTGTCGCAAACCAAGCCCAAATGGGAACAGGACATCGATTCGTTTGCCGGAATGAAGCTGGACACGAACAAATTGGAGGACCTGGCCATGGGCAAAGACGGCCGCTGGTCGGTGCAAACTGACGAAGCCGTCTTGAACGGCCGCAAAATGGCCGTCCTCCGCCTCAAGGGTAAAACCATCAGCCTCGCCCACGGCGAGGAAATTGCGTTCTTCGCCGACGCCAGCCACCTGACGAATATTTACCGCATCGAACTCACCAAGACAGAGTTGCCCTTGCTGAAAACACCTTATATTTCGATCCGCGATGACTTCGACGCCAACGGTTTTCCCCACACTTGGATTGTGGAAACTCCCACAGCGGAGACACTGAAGAAGACAGTCAAATTCAAAGAGGTGGATTTTCACGCCAAATTCGACGACAAGGCCGTGTTCTTCCCCCCGATTCCCGCAGACTACTCAGTGAACGGGCGGGCTCCTCAACGATGATTTTTGCAAATAATTTGTCCTGTTTTGTATTTGGCGGACATTATATATAGTAAGGGGATGAGGTCGGTCGAAAATGCGTTTACGCTGATTGAGATGCTGGTGGTGATCGCCATCATCGGCATTCTGGCAGCATTGCTTTTGCCAGCGTTGGCCGCCGCGAAAACGAAGGCGCAACTGCGAGCCTGCAATAACGATCTGCACCAGCTTGCGCTGGGATGCCAGATGTATGCGCATGACAACAATTCGGAATTGGTTTCGAGCTGGCCGCTGGGGTGGGACTCCTATGTGGTGAATCCTTATTCGTGGTGCCCCGGCTGGGCGTCAACCAGCGACCAGGACCTGACTTATGGTCCTGCTCCGCAATTCAGCGCCACCAATATCTATGCTCTCCAACAGGGCGCCATCTGGTCTTATGTTCGGGTGGCGAATGTTTATCGATGCCCGTCCGACGATCGAAACATAGACGGCCTGCCAGTGGTGCGCAGTTACTCCATGAATTCATGGATGGCCGGCCGGAGCATGAACGATCCAACCGGGGCCTCAACTTACCCCACCCCTGAGAATGACGCGTCGTTGACGTACACATTGTTCCGCAAGGAGAGCGATATCCACGAACCGAGCAAAACCTGGGTGCTCATTGATGAAGACGGAAGCACTATCAATGATTCGCTGTTTCTGGTGGATATGGCTACGAACAATACCGCGGTCGATCTGCCGACGACGCGGCATGGGCCGACGTATGACCTTGAATTTGCGGATGGACATATAGAAAACGAACGGTGGCAGGCGCCCAGCACCGATTGGGCTAACTGGTCTCCTGCCGATGCGGATTGGGTGAGCCTCAAAAGCATGACGACGTACCCGCAATGAATAAGCGTCCACATTTCAAGAACACGCCTTTCTCCCCCTCTCTCGTGCGCGGGGCTTTGATAGGCTTTACGTTGGTTGAATTGCTCGTAGTCATCGCCATCATCGGCATTCTCGCCGCGCTGCTGCTGCCGGCTTTGTCAAAGAGCAAACAAAAGACCCAGGGCACTTTTTGTCTGAACAATGGCAAACAGATGATGATCGGGATAACCATGTACGTCGGGGACAATACCGATCTTTTCCCGCCCAATCCGGACGATGGCAACACAGTTCCCGGCCATAACTGGTGTTCCGGCCGGGCCGGCGTCGGCCAGGCGGCGGAATTCAATCCGGATTTGTTGAAAGACCCCACGCGCAGCCTGTTGACTCCTTACCTCAGCAGCAACGTCACGGTGTTTCACTGTCCGGGAGACTTGCGAGTCGGATTGTATCAAGGCGATGATCCGGCTTGGATTGGCAAAAACGTGCCGGCAGCGCGGACGTTTTCTATGAATCAAGCGGTCGGCTCGATCTGCCCCGGATTCGACCAGGCTGAACGGCGCGAGCACCCGGCCTCGAAGCACATGGGCCCGCCGAATTTGCCGGTCAACGGCCCGTGGCTGAACAACCAGCACGACCATCTCCGTGACTCGCCCTGGATCACTTACGGCAAGTATTCCACGATTCGCGCGCCCGGTCCCTCGGCGCTTTGGGTGCTTGTGGACGAAGATGTGAATGGCCTCAATGACGCGGCCTTCGCCTTTGGCATGGTGAGCGCGGTGTGGATCGACGCCCCCGGCACGTATCATAACGGGGGTTGCGGGTTCGCTTTTGCCGACGGCCATTCCGAGTCCCACCAATGGAGAAGCACGGCGGAAAAGATCGGCCATACCACCCCGGTGGCCGGCGATGACGATCTTCAGGATTGGTTGTGGATGCGGGAGAGAACCTCGGCGAATTCCAACGGGGTAATGCCGCCGCCGGAATAAACGTCTCAAGGGCAAATAAATTATTGGCCATTGCTTCAATCCGCATTTTTCCCTATTGTCGCCAGCTTGAAAAAAAATAACCGTCCAGAAATTCCGCGCAAGGCCATTTACCGATTGTCGGTTTATTTCCGCAGTTTGCAGCGCCTGAAAGCCAATGGAATCGAGACCGTATCCAGTGAGGCGCTGGCCAAGGCGGCCGGGGTCAAGCCAACCCAGTTGCGCAAGGACCTGACCTACTTCGGCCAATTCGGCACGAGGGGCCTCGGTTATGATGTCAAGCAATTGTCCCAAATGATTTCCGACCTGCTGGGCACCACCCGTCTGCAACCGGTGGTGTTAGTGGGCGTGGGAAATTTGGGGCTGGCCTTGCTTTCGTATCGCGGCTTTGCCAAGGAAGGTTTTGAAATCATCGGCGCTTTCGATGTGGATGCGGCGCGCAAACGCGGCAAAAAACTTCCCATGCCCATTCACGGCATGGACAAACTGGCGGAGGTCATTACCCGCAACGGGGTGAAAATGGCGATTTTGACCGTCCCGGTTTCAGCGGCGCAGGAAGTGGCCAATAGTTTGATGCAATTGGGCATCACCGGCATTTTGAATTTTGCCCCCATCGTTTTGCATGCGCCCGAAGAGGTGACGGTCAATAATGTTAATCTGGCCATCGAACTGGAAAACTTGAGCTATTTCGTCCAGCGCTAGGAAAGAATGGCGGAATTCAGGGGGATTTAGGGTGTTGACATATGGTTGACAAATATGTATCATCTCCTGCGAATAAGCCCTTGAACTATGAACACCAAAAATCTTTCCGCGTCGCGCCCTGAAATCTCCCAAACGCCACAGCCAGCCGGCCGATTCCGGCCCCGGCGGATCAGGAGCGCCTTCGGTCTGGCCTGGCTGGCGCTTTCCATGGCCACCGCCCACGCCGCGGTGACGATGTATTGGGACCCTAATATCAGTGGAAAGCCTTCTGACGGCAATGGAACCTGGCATACCGGCAATGTATGGTGGAACGGCACCTCTGATGTCGCTTGGGCTAATGGCAACGCCACAGTCATCGGCTCCACCACTCCCGGCACTTACGCCATTACCTTGGATAGCACAGCCAGCGTTGCAGGCTTGATCCTCTCGAACAATTATACCATTAACGGGACAGCCATCTTGACCCGGACGGGCGGCTTGAACCCGACCAACGGAGCGAACATCACCATCAATTGCCCGTTGTCCGCGCCAAGTGGCAACGGCATTAATCTGGGCAACAACGCAATATTGACCCTGGCAGGGGTGATGCGATGCCCACCGGGAATCCAAATTATACTGGCGTCTCTCTGTCAACCAGCACCCTCAATATTACCGGCGGCACCTATACCGAAGGCGGCACATGGGGCTGCAACGGCCTCACCATGAACCAATCGGGCGGAACGGTCAACTTTCTCACTTTAGGCATCGCAGTGACCAAAGCGTCCACTTATAATCTGAGCGGAGGACAGTTGAACTCCACAGGCACAAGCACTTCGTTTTTGATTTCACGCTCTTTCCCCGCAATTCTTAACGTCAGCGGCACCGGCTTGGCCAGCAGCAAGGGTAACATTGTCATTGCCGGCGGGTCTGATACTACTGACAATGGCACCCTGAATGTATCGGGGGGAACCGTCCTCTCTGGACCCGGGGCCACCGGAACACCCGGGGTGACCTCCGCAAACCTGACTGCCCTCACCTTGCTTGTGCCGCAAAGTGCTACAACTTTCACCGCCGCCGCCGGAGCAGTCCTCAACATTTCGGGGGGAACGGTGGCGGCGAAGGGGCTCCAGTTCGGCAGTTCGGTGGGAGTTTATGCGACCCATAATCCTCCCTGCCAATTTATCATGACAGGGGGCTTGCTCTATTTGGATTCGTCCGGCATCGCGTTAGGCAGTGGTGTCTCTGGTTTTTCGCCGCAACTCTATCTTGGCGGCGGCACAATCGCAGCTACGGCAAGTTGGACGGATTCCATGTCCACGCAGTTGACAGGCACCAACGGCAACGTGACTCTCCAGGCGGCTGATGTCAACGGTACGCCCTTTAATATTACAATATCGGGCGCACTGACCACCGTTGGCACATTTAACGGTGGATTAAACAAGACGGGCGCCGGCAACCTGACCTTGAGCGGCGGCGCTACCTATACCGGGACGACAACGGTGAACACCGGACAACTGACCGTAGACACCACTGCGTCAACTTCGATCGGTCCCGTCAGCACGAGCAGCGGCACAACCCTCTCGACGGTGCTGTCTGCTGCGGGACAATCATGGGTCAATACGGGCCTGAGTGTGAGCAGCAGCGCAACGGTGGATTTTAACTTCGGCAGTTTCCAGCTCAGTCCTTCTGTCAGCGTGATCCAGGTCAATGGCAACCTGACGCTGGATAGTTCGGACAGTTGCACCATCGAAGGCAGTTCCCTCGTCGTTGGCACTTTCCCGCTGCTCACCTTCACCGGCACCCTGACGCTGACCGGCGGCTCCTCCTTGCCAGCCATCACGTCCCTGCCCAATGGAGTCACCGCCGCCCTCGTGCAAAGCGGAAACACCATCAACCTGCAAGTCACCGGTTCGCCCAACACCACTATTCTAAATTGGGGATCATCGGCTGCCGGTCCTTGGGACTTTGGCACCCCTGACTGGATAAATGCCAGCAGCCAGAGCGCCGTCGATTATACGGACGGAACAGCGGTGAATTTGAACGACAACACCCAAAGTGCAGTGGTGATAACTCTTGGCACCACCGTCAATCCAGCCAGTGTGACAGCCAATAACACCACGGCGGGAACGACGTCTTACACCATCTCCGGCTCCGACGGCATCACCGGAGGCACCAGCGTGGTGGTGCAAGGCACGGGCACGCTGGCGCTGGCGACGCCGAACACTTACACCGGGGGCACGACGGTGAACTCCGGCACACTGGCCATCAATTATGGCGGCGATGGCGGCAGTGATTCAGCCATTGGCACAGGACCACTCACGCTCAATACAGGCGCGACCATCGACAACACCAGCGGGGCCAATCTCACGTTGCTCGACAACTCGATCCAGGAAAACTGGAACGGTAATTTCACCTATGCGGGTTCCCAAGCCAACCTTGATCTGGGCAGCGGGCCGGCGACTTTGGGAAGCAGCAGTGTGCAAGTGACGGTTCTAGCCAATATGCTCACCTACGACGGCGTCATTACCGACAGCGGGTCGCACCGTGCGCTTGCCGTGGTGGGGCCTGGGACGCTGACGCTGACGGGCCAAAACACTTACACCGGTGGCACGATTCTGTATTCAGGCAAGTTGAACATCAATAACGGCGGCGACGGCGGCGCGGATTCCGCGATTGGCAAAGGGACGTTCACAATAAACGCTGGCACTATTGACAATACCTCCGGTAACCCCGTTCAGCTCCAGACAGCCATCGCCGAAGCTTGGGATGCCAGCTTTATCTTCGCCGGCTCCGGCAATCTGGACTTGGGCTCCTGAACGATTAGTCCGGAAACCTCGACGTTGACGCTGCAAAACGGCGCCACCCTGAGAACCGAGGGCAAGATGGTTGCGGTGGGCAGCGGCGGCGTTGCCACCCTGACCCTGACCGGCACTGGCACGTTCCAAACCAGCGGCAGCCTTAATAACGTCTCCACCAGCACCACGGGGCTTTCCATGACTGTCAACAACGGGGCGCTTCTTCTCATGGACAAGACAAGCAGCAGCAGTGTGCATAGCCTGCTCAACCTGACCGTGAACACGGGTGGCACAGCCAGGGTCACCGGCACCGGAGGCTATCAAATGGGCAACCCGGCGGATGGGCTGGTCACGTTGGGAGGCGGCACGCTTGATCTGTCCGGAAGCAGCGAAAACGTCTTTTCGTTGACCTTCAATTCCGGCACCTTGCAGAATAGCAGCGTCAACCCGGCCACCCTGACGATGGCCAGCACCTTTAACCTGCACGGCGCGGCTTGCAAATTTGACGTGGCGTCTGGCAGTTCATTGTTCATCCCCAACGCCATTTCCGGAATCGGATCGCTTATCCTGAACGACTCGGGAACACTGACCCTCGGTGGCATTAATACCTATTCTGGATCAACCACCGTCAATTCCGGCACGCTGGATGTCAACGCCACCGGCTCCATCTCGACCAACGTCGTCACGGTCAATGCGGGCACGCTGGAGATGGACAACACCGCCGCGATGGCTTCGGCGGCCACCCTCAACGTGGCGGCTGCCGGCGCCACAGTGAACCTCAATTACGGGGGCACTCAGACCATCAATGCCCTGTATGTCGGCGGTGTCCAGCAAGCTCCCGGCATCTATGGGGCCAGCCCCGCTTACAACCCAAGCAGCGTTTTCACCGGCTCCGGCACCATCACCATCAGCAGCGGGCCCCCGGTCACGATTGCGACATCCACCATCAGTGGAGACCAACTCAACATCTGCTGGAATTCCGTGAACGGCGGCAATTACAATGTGTTCACCACCACCAGCCTGAACCCGCCAGTCACCTGGACGCCCGTGAATGCCAATCCCATTCCGGCCACAGCCTCGACCACCTGTTACACCTTGCCTGGATCTGTCAGCGGGCAGCCCCAGCTATACGTGACGGTTATGCAATAACGATGGATAAATACTGATTGATGAAGGGATCAGCTCATGACGTCCAAGTGTCTGGTGATGTGAAAAAGGCGCGCGGTTTCACATTAATTGAACTCTTGGTCGTCATCGCCATCATCGCCATTCTGGCGGCGATGCTGCTGCCCGCGCTGGCCAAGGCCAAGGATAGCGCGAGAAAGACCAAGTGCATCAACAATCTCAGGCAGATCGGCTTGGCCCTGACCATGTATGTGAACGACAACGGGAACGAGGTGCCGAGCGCCCTGAGTTATGGCGTGCCTCCGGGTGGTGCGACTGCCGCATCGGTACAGGCTTCGAGAGTGGCGGCGGCAACCGCTTTTAATGACACCGTTACGGTTGGCGGCGTGATAAGCCTGTTCAACATTCAGACTAATTTCGTGATGTGGTGTCCAAGCGATACTCTTTACACTCCCGCCAACCCCAGCCAGATTGCTCCCACGAACGAATGCTCGTATGACTATCGTTACGTCGTCTGGGATAATTCCGCCACGCTTTTCCCCGGCCTCAAGATTACCAGCTTTATCCATCCGTCACTCCAAGTCATCTACCATGAAGACTGCGATTTTCATTACCTGAAAACAACCAACTTTTACCCCACTAATCAGCCCACTTTGAATGCGGTTTACGCCGACATGCACGCCCGCCCATGGAAAGTCCTGAATCAACAGCTCCCTACGACTCCGGATTACGATCCCAACTGGTTTTACTTCAGCAACTATACGGCGCGACCCAACATGGGCGCCAACGGAACAGTGGAAAATTCCTGGGATGACGCCTATTAAGCCGTAATCCAATCACCGCTCCCGCCCCTTCCCTTTGAAGAAAATCCCTCTGGAATTCGTCCATTCTACCGTTGAACGGGCTTAAAGTTTGCTTTGCCAATGGTTGGGGCGCGGCGTATGTTAAGCGATAGCTCGGCCTGTTTTGCGACGCGGTTTTTATGCTCAAAATCACCGGAAAAGGATCAGTAACGACATGCGACGGAATTACCCGCCGCGATTTTCTTCAAGTGGGCACACTGGGAGCGATTGGATTGTCTTTGTCACGGCTGGCCGAATTGCAAGCCATGGGAGCAGCGGCCAGCGGGGCCGATGAACGGTCCTGCATTATGATTTTCAACGTCGGCGCCCCAAGCCAGCTCGACACGTTCGATATGAAGCCGGACGCGCCGGCGGAAATTCGCGGGCCGTTCAAACCCATTCGCACCAACAATCCGGACATTCAAATATCCGAGATGTTTCCGCTCCATGCCAAATTGGCGGATAAATTCTCGCTGGTCCGGAGTTGTTATCACACGGCGGCGGCGGTCCATGACACCGGCTGCCAGATGATGCAGACGGGCCGCTTGTTTACCGGAGGTGTCAATACTCCGCACGCCGGCTGTGCGCTGGAATTTTTAAAGGGGCGGCGCAACGAGCTTCCCGCCAATATCATCCTGCCGGTGCCAATCGGGCCGACCGGCGGAAACATGCCGCACGGGCAGGACGCCGGTTTTCTCGGCAAATCCTACGATCCCTTCATCTTGAACGCCGATCCCTCGAAACCGGATTTTCAAGTGCCCGATCTCATGCCGCCGAAGGAAATTGGCGAGGCTCGTTTGGAGCGCCGCCGGGATTTGCGGGAAATTGTCGATGATGCGGTCAAGGATTTCGAGGCCAGCCCGAATGCCGCGTTGATGGACACCAATTTCGCCTCGGCCTACCGATTAATGACCAGCGACCGGGCACGGCGAGCGTTCGACTTGACAAAAGAACCGCAGAAGGTGCGGGACCGTTATGGCATGACTCGCTTCGGGCAATGTTGCCTGCTGGCGCGCCGCCTGATTGAAGCGGGCGTGCGCTTTGTCACCATCAATACGTTCATCACCGTTTTCGATGAGATCACCTGGGACATTCATGGGTCCAAGCCCTTCACCTCCATCGCGGGGATGAAGGAAATTGTCGCGCCAATGTACGACCAGGGCTACTCGGCGCTGTTGGAAGACCTCTTTCAGCGCGGGATGCTGGATAAAACCATGGTGGCCTGTCTGGCGGAATTCGGCCGCACTCCCAAAGTCAATTCCGCCGGCGGCCGGGACCACTGGCCCAATTGCTGGACAATTAATTTTGCCGGCGGCGGCGTCAAGGGCGGGCGCGTCGTGGGCAAGAGCGACGAGATCGGCGCCTATCCGACGGAACGGCCCGTCAACCCGGCCGAAGTGGTGGCCACCATTTACAAATCTCTCGGATTGAACCTGGAAACAACCTTGCCTGGCCCGCAGACAAGGCCCTTCCCGCTGGTCAATTTCGGAACGCAGGCCATTAACGAACTTTTTTGAGCCGTGCAGCCGCGCCCATCAATAGTAGTGACAGGAATCGCGTCGGCCATTTGTTTGTCCGCCGGTTTGCTTTTGCCCGGCGCGCGGGCGGCCTCGGATGGCGGCGGACTGGAGATTATTCCAAAAAAAATTGTCCTGCACGGCCAGACCGCGAGGCAGCAACTCCTGGTCGAGACCCTGCGCGAGAGTCACTATCACGGGCAAATCACCAACGGCTTTGTCCTGGTATCGAGCAATCCCAAGATTGTTAAAATCGAAAACGGCGTGGCGTTGCCGGTGGCCGATGGTCTGGCGACGATTTCAGCCAGCGTCGGCGGGAAAACGACAACGGCGGAAGTTGCGGTGGAAGCCATGGGCCAGCCTTTCGAATGGAGTTTCCGCAACGACGTGCAACCGGTCCTTGCCAAGGCGGGATGCAATGCCGGGGCGTGCCACGGGGCGGCCTCGGGCCAAAATGGTTTCAAACTTTCGCTGCGTGGCTTTGATAACGAAGGCGATTTTCTGACTTTGACTCATCAAGCCCTGGGCCGCCGCGTCATCCCCAGCGATCCCGGCCGCAGCCTCATGCTGTTGAAACCGACGGGCGCCGTGCCGCACAAGGGCGGCAAACGGTTCGAGATCGATTCGATTGATTATCGAGTGCTCTCCCAGTGGATTGCCGCCGGAACTCCCGGTCCAAAAGACAGCGATCCCCGCATTCAAAACATCGAAATTCTGCCCGAACAAGTTCTGCTCGAACCGGGAGCCAACCAGCAATTGCTGGTCCGCGCCACTTTTAGCGATGGCCACACCGCAGACGTGACGCATTGGGCAAAGTTTAACGCCGCCAACGCCTCCGTCGCGCAGGTGGACGATGACGGTCGAGTCAAAGTCATCGGCAACGGCGAGGGCGCCATCACTGCCTGGTACTTGAGCCGCATTGCCGTGGCCACAATCACCGCTCCCTATACGAACAAAATTCCCCAACGCGACTTCACCCGCGCGCCGCGCCGGAATTTTATTGACGATCTGGTGTTGGAAAAATTGCGGAACCTGAACATCCCGCCGTCGCCACGCTGCACGGACGCTGAATTTGTCCGGCGCGCTTACATCGACACCATCGGCATCCTGCCCACCGAACAGGAAACCCGCGGGTTCCTTGCGGAGCGCTCTTCTAAAAAACGGGACAAATTAATTGAAACGCTTTTGCAACGTCCGGAATTTGTCGATTACTGGTCGTACAAATGGTCGGACCTGCTGCTGGTCAACGACAAGAAGCTTCGGCCGGCGGCGGTCTGGGCTTATTACGATTGGATCCGCAACCAGGTCGCGGCCAATACGCCTTGGGACAAATTTGCCCGCCAGGTCGTCACCGCCAAAGGCAGCACGCTGCAAAACGGCGCTGCTAATTTTTATATTTTACACGACGATCCGCGCACCCTTTCCGAAACAACCTGCCAGGCGTTTCTCGGCATGTCTGTGGCTTGCGCCAAATGCCACAACCATCCCATGGAAAAATGGACCAACGATCAATATTACCAGATGGCCAATCTTTTTGCCCGCGTCCGCGTCAAAGGCGGCGGGCGTGATGGGGAAAATATTGTTTTCACCGCCACGGAAGGAGACTTGGTCCAGCCCTTGCGGGGCAAGCCGCAACCGCCCACCCCGCTGGATGGCACGCCCATGCGGATGGATTCGCCCGAAGACCGCCGGCAGCATCTGGCGGACTGGCTGGTTTCCAGGGACAACCCATATTTCAGCCGGGCCGTTGTCAACAGGATTTGGGCCAACTATTTCGGGGTCGGCCTGGTGGAAAGCGTCGATGACCTCCGCGCCACCAATCCGTCGAGCGACGAAAAACTGCTCTCGGCCGCCGCCCGCTATCTGGACGATCACAATTTTGATTTGAAAGCGCTGATGAGGGCCATCCTTCAGTCGGAAACCTACCAGCGTTCGAGCAAGCCGCTAGCCGGCAACGAGGCGGACACCCGTTTTTATTCGCGTTATTATCCGCGGCGAATGATGGCAGAAGTGCTGTTGGATGCGGTGGCGGAAGTGACGGACGTTCCCACGCCCTTCAAGCGCGATGGCGGCGGAGACTTTCCCAGCGGCTGGCGCGCCATGCAATTGCCCGATGTCTCGGCCGATTCCTATTTTCTCAAAACCTTCGGACGGCCGGAACGCAATATTACCTGCGAATGCGAGCGCACCGCCGACCCGAGCATGACGCAGATGCTGGACATTTCCAACGGCGACACGATCAATAAAAAATTGGAATCCAAGGAGTGCTGTCTCACCCAGTTTTTGGCCACCAACGCCCCCGCCACACAAATCATCGAACACGCCTATTTGCGCGCCTTCTCCAGATTTCCTTCAAAACAAGAGGAAAGCAGATTGTTGCAAATGATCGACAATACCAAGGAAAGCGACCGGCGGACGGCGTTGCAGGACATGTATTGGGCGGTCCTAAGCAGCAAGGAGTTTCTCTTTAATCATTAAAGCGCTTTGCTGAAAATGAAGAATTTTGTCCCATCCGTCGCATCCTTCCTATTCATCCCATTAGTCATTCTCTTTTGCGAAGTTGCATCGGCGGCCCAGGCTCCGGCCACAAACGATTACGCCGCAGTCGATGCCATTTTTTCCAAATACTGCCTGGATTGCCATGCGGCCCAGGATCCCGAAGCGAAGCTGGTGCTGGAAAGTTTTGACGCCCTCATGAAGGGAAGCGAAAACGGGCCCGTGGTGACTCCTGGCAACATCGACAAGAGCGTGCTGGTGAGCATGGTGGAGGGAACCGCAGTGAAAGACGGCAAGAAAATCATCATGCCGCCCGGAAAAAAACGCGCGAAACTCCAGGCATCGGAAATCGCCGTCATCAAAGCCTGGATCATGGCTGGTGCCCATCCCCCCGCGATGGCCAAAGCCATCGTTACCGAATTGGATGTTCCTAAAATTCCCATCAAAGGCGAACCGCGCAATCCCATCAACGCCCTGGCCCATGTGCCCGGAACAAACCTGATCGCCGTCGGCCGCTATCGCGAAGTCGAATTGCGTTCGGACCAAACCGGCGAACTCAAACGCACTCTTTCCGGCCACCACGGCAATGTAAACGCCCTCGCCTTCTCTCCCGACGGCAAACAGCTTTTCGCCGGCTCGGGCGAAAATGTGCTCTTCGGCGAAATCAAGAAATGGAACGTCGAGGACGGAACGCTGGTCCGCACTTTCCTCGGCCACAAGGACACCGTCTATGCCGTGGCCGTTTCGCCCAACGGAAAAATCCTGGCCAGCGGCAGTTACGATCAGAAGATCAAGTTGTGGGACATCGCCACAGGCCGGGAACTTAAAACCTTGTCCGGCCATAACGGTTGCGTCTTCGGCCTGGCGTTTCGGCCGGATGGAAAAATCCTGGCCAGCGCCAGCGGCGATCACACGGTCAAATTGTGGGACGTGGCCACCGGCACGCGGCGCGACACACTATCCCAGCCGCTCAAAGACGTTTATGCCGTGGCCTTCAGCCCCGATGGCTCCAAACTTATGGCCGCCGGCGTGGACAACCGGATTCGGATCTGGCAAATCAGCCCCAACGCGGCCGAAACCACCGATCCACTTTTGGACGCCAAATTCGCGGCGGAGGGAGCCATCTTGCGCCTCGTTTTTTCCCCGGACGGCAAGATGCTGCTGTCGTCAGCCGATGACCGAACGGTGCGGCTATGGGACGCCGTAACCATGAAGGAGCTGGTCCTCCTGGAAAAGCAGCCGGACTGGCCGGCTGGTCTGGATTTTACACATGACAGCAAAAGCATCGCCGTGGGGCGGCTGGATGGCACGCTGGGCTTTTATGATCTGGCGGGCAAAAATTTGGTGGTTGCTACCGCGCCCAGGAGAAAATCCAAAAAAATGAAGGCGGTAAAACCGCCCTCGGATAAACCTGAGATTGCACGGCTCCAGCCTCGCGGCATGCAGCGCGGCACGGAACTGACGGTGAAAGTCATTGGCGTTAACTTGCTGGGATTGACAGCGGTGAAATCCAGCAACCCGAAACTCAGTGTCACCCTCACCAATGAGGCCATGGGAACGGAGACCGAGATCTGGCTCAAGATCAAGGCGACCGCGGACCTGCCGCGCGGCGAATACAATATTTCCCTGACCAATGAGAAGGGGGAAGGCAGCCCGGCGAAATTGTATATCGGCCATTTGCCGCACGTCTATGAATCCGAAACCAACAAACCTGGCACGACACGGTTTGTTTCCTGGCCATTGACTTACTGGGGCGCGCTGGACCCGGGCGGTGACACTGACGAGTTGGAATTCCGCGCCCAAAACGGTCAAACGCTGGTTTTTGATCTGGCCACCAAAAGCATCGGATCCAAAGCCGAGGCGAATCTTACTTTGCTCGATCCCAATGGCCACATTCTCGCCAGCCAGGGCGAGTTCGATGGCGGCGATCCGCTCCTGGCCTACGCCATCCCCACCAACGGCAATTATCGCATTCGCATCACGGAGGCGACCGAAGGGGGTTCGCCGGATTTTTATTACCGGCTGACCATGGGAGAATTGCCCGAGGTCGTTAGCGTCTTTCCGCCCAGCGTTCAAACCAACAGCACAACAGAAGTGCAATTAATAGGCTACAATCTGGCTGGCAAAGACAAAGTGTGGATCAAACCCACGAAGGTCGGCGAGCTCGAAGTTCCACTTGACATGGATAAATACCGAGCCCGACGGGCTTTCAAAGTCTTGGTGACCGACGATCCGGTCATCGTCGAAACCGAGCCAAACGATACCCCGACGCAAGCCAATCCCATTCCCGTGCCCTGCACGGTGTGTGGGCGGATTTTTCCGACCGGCAACGCCGATAGCGATGTTGATCTCTATCGCTTCGAAGCCAAGGCCGGCGAAAAGTTAATCCTGGAAACGGACGCGGCGCGGCGCGGTTCGCCCATTGACACCAAAATTGAAGTGCTGTACGCCACCGGCACGCCGGTGGAACGCCTGCAACTGCGGGCCGTGCGCGATTCCGCCATCAATTTTCGTGGAATTGATTCCGGTTCAACCGAGGCGCGAATAGACAACTGGCAGGAAATGGAATTGAACGAGTATCTCTATATGCAGGGCGAAGTGTGCAAACTCTTCCGCATGCCGCAAGGTCCTGATTCCGGTTTTCAATTCTACACCTCGGCGGGCAAGCGTCGTGATTACTTCGATACCAGCGCCACCGACCACGCCCTGGACGAGCCTTGCTACATCGTCGAGACTCATCCGCCCGGCGAACAGCTTCAGCCCAATGGCTTGCCTGTGTTCCCGCTCTATTACGCCAACGATGACGACGGCGACCGGCAACTCGGCGCGGATTCCCGCCTTAATTTTACCGCACCCGCCAGCGGCAGTTATCTGGTGCGGGTCACGGATAATCGCGGGCGCGGCGGCCCACGCTTTTTCTATCGATTAATCGTTCGCGAGGCGCGCCCGGATTTCACCGTGGCCCTCAACGGCGCAACTCCCACGATCAACCCCGGCGCCGGCAGGGAATTCTCGCTGACGGCCAATCGCATCGACAATTTTGACGAAGACATCCGCGTCGATATCACCGGAGTGCCTTGGGGATTCCGCGTCTCGAGTCCCATTGTGATTCAGGCGGGCCACTCCGAAGCGAAGGGCACGATCAATTGCGACACCAACGCCATGGCGCCCAAAGCCGAAGACATCGCGAAAATAAAAGTCACCGCCACCGCGTGGGTGGACGGGAAAGAAGTTACCAAGCCCGTGAACTCCTTCGACAAAATCAGCCTTGGCGAAGCGCCCAAGCTTTTGGTGGCCTGTGAACCCTATGATGCGACTGCCACCAATTTTGTCGTGCGCCCGGCGGCGGAGAAGCCGCTGGAAATTACCATGGCCCCCGGCCAGATTATTCCCGCCTGGATCAAAATCCAGCGCCGCGGGCACGACGATCTTGTCACCTTCACCGCCGAGAACCTTCCCCACGGGGTAATAATTGACAACATTGGCTTGAACGGCGTGCTAATTCCCAAGGAGGAAAGCCACCGCCAGATTTTCCTGCGCGCCGCCAAATGGGTGCCAGACACCGACTGCCTCTTTTACATCAAGGCAGCACAAGCAGGCGAACCAAGTTCCCTTCCAGTAATGCTCCACATCCGCCGCGCAGCCCTGACGCAGACGGCCAGCGCGATGAAATAGGGTCAACCGCTGGATTTCGGGAGCGCGACCGTCTCGGCCGCATCCGTCGGCGTCTCGCCGACGGAATTTGTGCGGTTGGAGGCAGGCGCGGTGGGCGTTTCGTTCGTGCTGCCGCGGCGGTAACCTTGCAAATCAAGTGTCACATGCGCGTAACCGATCTTCTTCAGTTCTTCCGCCACGCGGCTGAAAGCGTTGCCAGTTAAAAACTTGGGCATTTCATTCACACCCACTTCAATGCGGGCCAGATGCAGTGTGTTCCCCTGCCCTTGCAATTCATGATGGCGCACGCGCACATCGTAAAAACCAAGGTCGCGCAGGACATATTCCGCCTGCTCAATCATGCTTAATTTCTGCGGTGTGACCGCCTCGCCGTAAGGCACGCGCGAACTCAAGCAAGCCATCTGCGGTTTGTCGGCGGTGGGCAGGCCGAATTGCGCGGACAAGGCGCGTATTTCGCTTTTGGTCAGTCCAGCCTCCTTCAATGGCGCGCGCACCTGGAATTCTCCCGCCGCCTTGGCCCCGGGCCGATGATCGCCCACATCGCTGGCATTCTCGCCATAGGCGATAACTGCAAAATTTTGTTTCTTCGCCAGCGGCGCCAATTGAGTAAAAAGTTCGTGTTTACAAAAATAACAACGATTATTCGGATTGGCCAGGTAATCGGGATTGTTGAACTCCTGCGTCCCAACGATTTGCAATGGAATCGAGAATTGTTTGGCAATGGCGACCGCCTCCTCCAATTCGCGCCGGGGCAAGCTGGGCGAATCCGCCAGCACCGCGAGGGATTTGTCGCCCAACACCTGATGCGCAACGAAAGCCAAAAAAACCGAATCCACGCCCCCCGAATAAGCCACCAGGCACGAACCATAGGAGCGGAGCAAATTTTGGAGTTCTTCGAGCTTCTTCACAGACAAGTCAACGTGCCATCAGAGCCGCGCAAAGTCCAGTTCTGGAAAGCGCATGCGGCTGGTTGCCCCTGGTCTGTGATGATGCGGCGCCGTTTTCCAGCCTCAACGTCCCCTGGGGAAAATTGTGATCACGGGGTCACGAATACCAGTATCTCCCCATTGATCGTTCTCGGGCCGAAAAATGGTTTCCAGTGCCGCCCCCGGATCATTCTTCGATATTCGAGTCATCAACAAGCCCGCTTGCTCAATCCGGCGAAATGTGGCGGTCTGCACCGGTTGAATTTCTGTTCTTCGCGATAAAGCGCCCAGGGGAGAAACGACAGCAACGCTCACGGTTTTAAGTCTCGCAGCCCCCTTTTGCGCCTTCAATTCAGGATGCGGCGGAACCGAATGGCTCGTTGGTGGCAGGGCGTTGGCCTGCCCAAAAGCATTCAGCCCCTGTAGGGTCCATATAAAACATAACACAACAATTTTTTTCACAAGTTCCTTTCAATTTGATTTGATCGCTGCGGGCCGGAACGCTGTTGCGCCGGTCTGCGGCAATCCGGCAGCGCCGTCTTTGGGTCACTGCCGCGACCTTCAGCGTCAATCTTGTGTTGATCACGTCGGTCACTGGACCAATTTAAGTGATGCTTCGAGTTACGGCCATGGGGTGTAACCCGATGGTGGAAGGTCCGGGCGGAACTTATTCTGAGGAATCAGCCAGTAGGGTAAGACCCCATGGCGCCTGCCTTGTCGCAGGACTATTCTTACGCCATGAATAACAAACAATATTTCTTTAAAGCCGGCAAAGCCGGAATTGTCTTAAACACTGCGGTCCTGATAACCGCGATCGGATTCGTGGGTTACGCGGATGGGCAGGGACTTCGAATCAATGTCACTCCGCCCGTCATTACCGTGGCTCCGCCTGCGGTTGTCGCTCCATCGGTTGTTGTGGGCGCGCCCGTGGTTGTGGCGGAAGACAACTATGTTTATTACCCCAGCTATGGGGTCTATTATAACACCAGCCGGCATCAATATGCTTACATGGATGGCGGCGCGTGGGTTTCGCGCCCTGCGCCAATGGGTGTCTCCGCCGACGTGCTGCTGGCCTCGCCATCCGTCAAAATGGATTTCCACGACTCCCCGGCCAATCATCACGAGGCCATGGTCAGGAAGTACCCGAAAAATTATAGGGAAGGCCGCCCCGATCAAAAAACAGACGGCCGCGAAGATCATCGCGATGAGCATCGCGACAAATAATACAGGCCCCCAGCCACGAACCGTAGGAGCGGAGTAGATTTTGGAGTTGTTCGAGCTTGTTCACAGACAAGTCAACGTGCCATCAGAGCCGTGCAATCCGTCGCGGGGTCAGTCCTAGGAACTTGGTATTCATTTATCGTGTTTACAACAAGCTGTTGCAAAAACTTTCGTTTCGATGCGCAATGTTCCCGCCCTAATTTCAGCATTTAACCCGACCGCCTGCGCTCAAGTCAAACCGTATTTACCAATTTCCTAGGACTGACCCTTTAAGTCTTCATACGTCAGGTTTGTTGCTGCTTTGATCTTGTGCCGGAAACGGCCTGAAGCGGTCTCGGCAATTGAAAACTCGCGCGAGCATTTTCTTGAAGGTGATCTTTTCCAGCAAATTTCTGGTGGCGAGGCGGATATTAAACGGAGAAGGTCGCACCAACCACCAATGTGGCAATGTTAGGAACCGTTTGCGGGATTTGCCGAGCATCGTACCCATTTTATCGGTTTCCTCGGGCGCACCGTTGGTGGGAGAGCCAACGTCTGCCGTGCCCGCTCCAAGCTGATTCCCAGAGCAGGCTTCTAATGAGATTCTATTCCCCTGAAAACAGCGAGAAACCCAGTTTTCGATTTTAAGCCTTTGCCGCGCAATGCCTTGCAACTGTTTCCCTTAGCAAACACAGCTTTTTAAAAATTCTTTCAAAAATCAGTTGACGATATTATTGCTTAACTGTCATATTATCTTAATGAAAATGGGGAATGAAAAACAGAAATCAAAACTTTGAGTGCTTACGCCATCCATGAGGCGACTTCCGCCTACGCTCCGCCAAGGGACCAGTCCGCCTTCGCAAAGTCGTGGCGCGGCAAATCAATCACGAACAAGATGCCGGGATTCGCGTTATCCCGTGCCGATTCGGGGTAATTCGTGTTATTTCGTGTTAAAAAACAAGGGGAGTGAACCTCAGCAGTCAAACCGATCCAATGAGGTTAGCCCGCGCTTAAAATACATGTTAATTGTTTATAATGAATAACTTGCAAAAAACCGAGGATGGGGAGAGTCAGGGTGGGTCAAACCAATAAAGGTTCGACGACTGCCAGTCAGACAGGGTCGCAGTCGGTCGCAGTCAGTCGCAGCGATCTATTTGGGGTTCGACCCCCGAACGCCTTCGAGGCACCCTACTGGGAATCTTACAAGCACTTCAATGTGAATGATATACAACATAACCGGCTTTTGGCTGAATCGACACCAGTGAAAGTGGGGACATTCCCCGGGGTTGCTCGTTACGGCCAATTACGGCTGAAAAATAAATAATTCGAGGCCGCGCCGTCCACCGCACGGCGCGTCTGGACGGTTGGGGTGGTTCTTTGACATTTTAAAGGTCGGCAGGGCAATTATTTAGTGGGGTCGGGATCCGGATCCAGGAAGAGGAGCTACATGTTGCTCTTCTGTAGCTTCTCATGTTGCCAGTTAAGTCGTTGACTATGAACAGATGTTGCCGTGTTGCCGATTTTCCGGACCAATCTATCTATCTTGCATTTTTTGCGATTTTTGGCGGCAAATCAGTTGTTGCCAGAGGCTGAAACGAGCTCATTTGCTGGACGAGGAGTGGAATATTTCTTTGTTTTTGTAGTGCGCCTCCAGCCCCGGGACAGGTAGCCTCACGTCCAAGTTTAATGGGAAATAGAAATCTATGAATAAGAACCTCACTTTGATCGCGACGGTGCTGGCCTTGAGCCTGTCGTGGATGGGCTGCAACAAATCCGGCAAATTGGATCAAGCCTCCACTTTCACAACGCCGACCGGCCCGGTGGAACTGAAATTGAAATGGCCCAAGGGCGAACGCGTCGTGCAGGACATGAACATGAAACAGAGCATGGAATTCGCCATTCCGGGCCAGGCCGGTCCCATGAAGCAAGAGATGACCATGGGGCAGGAATATGGGTTGACCGTGTTGAATGATACACCCGGCGGCGGACACGAGGTCGAAATGGAATTCCTCAGCGCGCGGATGCGGATGGGAATGGGAACCAAGACGATGATGGATTACGATTCGACGAAAAAATCATCGACGGACAAGTCGAATCCGATGGCCGACGTGTTCGGAAAAATCGTCGGAGCCAAGGTCCGTTATTTCCTGAACGCCGACAACCAGGTCGAGCGATTGGAGGGCATTGATGAACTCCTCAATCGGCTGACATCCGGCACGGGAGGGAACGCCATGGCACCCTTTAAGAGCATGTTTAACGACGATTATTTCAAGAAGATGATGAGCCAGAATCTGTTCCTGCCGGCCAAGGCGGTGCAACCCGGCGACACCTGGCCGGTGAAAATCGATTTTTCGATGGGCAATATGGGCACCATGGTGACGGATTATACCTTCACGTTCCAAAAGTGGGAAATGCACGGGAAACGCAACTGCGCCCGCCTCGACTTTCAAGGAACCGTCAAAACCAAATCCAATTCAAATCCAACTCCAACCGGGATGTCCATTTCCGACATTGACGGCACCACTTCCGGTGTCTCCTGGTTCGACCCGGAACTGGGGATCATCATTGATACCACCATGAACCAGGATATGAGCATGGTGATGAACATGCCCATGAATATGGGCCGCAGCCAGGGCGGCCCCGGCTCGGCGCAAAGCATTACGAACCAGATGAGCCAGTTGATGACCATCAAGCTGGCATCGGTGAAGTAACCCGGCTCACCCGGTCCTTGGCGGAAAAAATAATTAAAGAACTCATTTGACTGCCGAACAGGCTCTATACTAAAGTTGTTGTAAATCAATAATCTGCATATTAATCATTGCCAAACGTCGTCAAACAATCCGTTTCCGTAATCAATCCATAACTTTAAAGTTGAAGCCGCGACGGGGCAGCTTAAATTGAGGAAGTTGAAATTTTCACGGTTGACGATTCTCAAAACACACCGCAACGTTGAACTGCTTTTGTCACAGGAATGAAGACCATTCTTTTCGTTTGCACCGGTAATATCTGCCGCAGTCCGATGGCCGAGGGCCTCTTTCGCCACGCCATTCAGGCCCGGACGGATTACCAGGTCATTTCCGCGGGGGTCGGCGCCATGGAAGGCCAGCCACCCAGCGCCCACGCCGTCCGCGCCCTGAAGGAGTTGGGCATCGATATCGCCCAACAGCGCAGCCGCATGCTCACGCCTGAGTTGATCGAGCGGGCCGACTATATTTTTGGCATGACCCACAGCCATGTGGATTCGATCAACCTGCTCTTCCCGCACTCAGCGGAGAAGACCTTTTTGCTGCGGGAATTCGACGAGACGCTGGACGAATTCGAAAAAGACATTACGGATCCCATCGGCGGTTCCTACGAAACGTATGCCTATTGCCGCGACCAGATCGAGCAAGGCATATTTTCCATGCTGAATTTCATCGAGCAAACCTCCGAAACCCGCGGCTCCCCCCTTTCCGCCGCCAAGACTCGTTGTGCCATCGGGTGCGATCATGCCGGGTTCCGGCTGAAGGAGGCGATCAAAGATTACCTGCACGAAAAGGGCGTTTCCCTGACCGACGTTGGCGCCAATTCGGCCGAAGTCTGCGATTATACCGATTACGCGCGGGTGGTGGGGGAATTGATTGCGGCGGAACGCTGCGAATTCGGCCTTTTGATTTGTTCGACGGGTGTTGGCATGAGCATGGCGGCCAACAAGATCGCCGGCGTGCGCGCCGCGCTGGTTTTTGACGAGCAAATGGCCTCGCTTTCCCGCCAGCACAACAACGCCAATGTCCTTTGCCTCGGCGCGAGCACCACTCCGCCGGGGCAAGCCCGAAAAATTCTGGACGCCTTTTTGGCCGCGCACTTTGAAGGCGGCCGTCACGAACGACGCATCAATAAAATGGAAATATCCACCACCCCCGCTCATTTACGACTACAAACCGTTGACCCCGAGGTCGCCAACGCCATCTTTCTGGAACGGCAACGCCAGCAGGAAAACATCGAGTTGATTGCCAGTGAAAATTTCGTCAGCCCGGCTGTCATGGAAGCCCAAGGCTCGGTCTTGACGAATAAATACGCCGAGGGCTACCCCGGCAAACGATGGTATGGCGGCTGCGAGAACGTTGATGCCATCGAACGCCTGGCCATCGAGCGCGCCAAGAAGATCTTCGGCGCCGACCACGCCAATGTCCAACCGCATTCCGGCAGCCAGGCCAACATGGCCGTCTATTTTTCCGTGCTCAAGCCAGGCGACAAGATGTTGACCATGGACCTCAGTCATGGCGGCCATCTCACTCACGGCAACAAGGCCAATTTCTCCGGCAGATTTTTTGAAATTGTTCATTACGGCGTGCGCAAAGACACCGAAATGATCGATTACGATCAATTGCAAAGGATGGCCCGCGAGCACCGGCCCCGCATGATCACCGTCGGGGCCAGCGCGTATTCGCGGATCATTGATTTCAAGCGCATGGGCGAAATCGCGCAAGAAGTCGGGGCCTATTTGCTGGCGGACATTGCCCATATTGCGGGGCTGGTGGCCACTGGACTTCATCCCAGCCCCATTGCCCACGCTGATTTTGTCACAACCACGACGCATAAGACATTGCGCGGGCCGCGCGGCGGTTTGATTTTGTGCCGCGAGAAATACGCCAAAGACATCGATTCGCAGGCCTTTCCGGGAATTCAGGGCGGCCCGCTGATGCATGTCATCGCAGCAAAGGCGGTATGCTTCCATGAAGCCATGCAACCCTCGTTCAAGGCTTACCAGGCGCAAATCATCGCCAATGCCCAAACCCTGGCCGAAGGAATGGCCAGCAATCATTTTCGGTTAATTAGCGGGGGGACGGACAATCATTTGATGCTGGTCGATGTCGGCGGGCGTGGCTTGACCGGCAAAGATTGCCAGAGCGCGCTGGACGAAGCCGGAATCACTATCAACAAAAACACGATCCCTTTCGAAACCCGCTCCCCATTCCAAGCCAGCGGCATTCGCCTGGGCACCCCGGCGGTGACCACCCGGGGAATGAAAGAGCCGGAAATGGCCGCCATCGCGGACATGATCAGCGAGGTTTTACTTGATATTAAGAACCTTGACACCGCCCACAAGGTAAGAGAACGTGTCCGAGAATTAACAGCTAGATATCCGTTGCCGTATTAACAGGCATTTTTGGGTGAATCCCCGGTTGGCCCGCCGATTTGAATAAATTCAAATCTTTTGCATCCAATTGGCTGGACACCGAGGGTCCTGCCCGATGCCCCGAAGTTAAATTTTATTTTACATATGCCCAAAGCCGCCACTAAGAAACTCGCCAAAAAAAGCCCAAAGAACGTTACGCCGGGAGACGTCGACCTCGACGGAAACTCCGCTCCGCCACCCGATCTCAAACTGGAACCGCCGACGCAGCCTGTCGAAGCGCAGGAACCTGTCGAGCCTCGTCCGGTTTCAACCGGCGGCCCGCCGGTCAGTATGAATATTGCCGAGCTTCAGGCCATGCCCATGCCCGACTTGAATGCCAAGGCCCGGGAGATGGGCATCGAAAATTTCGGCACTATGCGCAAGCACGAGTTGATTTTTCAACTGCTGCAAAAAAATGCAGAGCGCGCCGGCGTTTTGTTTTCCGAGGGCGTTTTGGAAATTTTGCCCGAAGGCTTCGGTTTCCTGCGCTCCCGCAGTTTCAATTATCTCCCCTGTCCCGAGGACATTTACGTCTCCCCGTCGCAAATCCGCCGTTTTGATCTTCAAACCGGCAACCTGATCGCCGGACAAATCCGGCCGCCCAAGGACAAGGAACGCTTTTTTGCGCTACTCAAGGTCGAGGCGGTCGATACGGAAGACCCGGACAACGCCAAGGACAAAACGCATTTCGACAATCTCACGCCCCTCTTTCCCAACAAACGTTATTTGCTGGAGACGAATTCCGAGGAACTTTCCACCCGCGTGCTGGACCTGGTTTGTCCCATTGGCAAGGGAACTCGCGGCCTGATCGTGGCCCCGCCCCGCACCGGCAAAACGGTCCTAATGCAAAAACTGGCCAACGCCATTCTGAAGAACAATCCCGAAGCATATCTATTCATTTTGCTCATCGACGAACGTCCCGAAGAAGTGACGGACATGGAACGTTCCTGCCGCGGCGCCGAAGTCATCAGCTCGACCTTCGATGAGCCGCCCGAACGCCATGTGCAAGTCGCTGAGATGGTCATTGAAAAGGCCAAGCGCATGATCGAGCACAAGCGCGACGCGGTCATTTTGCTTGACTCAATCACCCGCCTGGCCCGCGCTTACAACACCATCCAGCCGCACTCCGGCAAGATTCTCTCCGGCGGCGTCGATGCCAATGCGCTGCACAAGCCCAAACGGTTCTTCGGCGCGGCCCGCAATATCGAGGAGGGCGGTTCCCTGACCATTATTGCCACCGCGCTGATCGACACCGGATCGCGCATGGACGAAGTGATTTTCGAGGAATTCAAAGGCACCGGCAATATGGAAGTCCACCTGGACCGGCACCTGGTTGACCGGCGCATTTTCCCGTCCATCAACATCGAACTGTCTGGCACGCGCAAGGAAGAGCTGCTCTATCATCCTGAGGAATACAACAAAGTGGTCATTCTCCGGCGCGCCCTGACCGGCGTGCCGCCGGTTGAAGCGATGGAACTGCTTCTGGGTAAACTGAAGAAGACGCGCAGCAACATCGAATTCCTGCTCGGCATGGCCGTGGGTTGAACAGAATTCTGGCCGCTCTAACGGGAGCCGGGTCGGGCCAGATGTTTGTCGGCAAAATCTAGGAAGACTTTCCAATCACCCCGCGTCATGGAGTGCTTGCCCGGACGAATAAAATACCCCAGGTTGCTGTCAATCAATACATTTGTCCCCGGCATCGTTGTCGCGGCCAGCCCTTCGGCCCCCAACAAGCGATAAGTCCCGCTGGCCGCTTGCAACATCTCGAAGGCCCCGGCTGGATTGGTCCAAGTGTCCTGCACCGCCGCGCCGAGCAGGACCGGACGCGGCGCGCATAGCGCTATCAGGCAATCCTGGTCAAATGGCAGCCGTGCCGGCTGATCGTTGAACTGTTTAAACGCGTCGCAAAACCAATCCGGGAACCGAGTATTAATCTGTTTGACCGATTCGCCAATCTTGCCTCGGCTCGGGGCCGTGCCGCCGCAGCCGGCTTGCAGTGGTATAACCAGGGCCACTCGGTCGTCAAACGCCCCGGCCAGGATCGTTGCCTTGCCAAATCGTGAGTGGCCGACCAGGGCCATGCGTTTCCTGTCAATCTCCGGGTCCTTCGCCAGGTAATCCAGCACGCGTTCCATGCCCCAGGCCCAGGCGGCGATTGTTCCCCAATCATCGGGAGCGTGGGGCGCCTGAATCATTTCGCGCACGCCGCCCTCGGCATTTGTTTTGTCCAATTCGATGTCGCCGCAATAATAAGTGGCCACGGCGTAACCACGGTCGATGGATTGTTCGAGCGCCCAAGTGTTCGTTTCCTTGCCGCGCCCGGCTTCTGTTGCATGATGATTCACAATAAGGATATGAGGAATATTGGTCGGCATCCAGGTATCGGGCACTGGCACATGGGTATCGGTGACTAGGGTGTGATTTCCGCTGAAATTCATTCCCAGAAAGATTGGCGCGGGCTTTTTGCGGTGGTTTGGTATCACCATCAGCAAATGCACCTGAGGGGCCGGAGCGTTGCCGAGGCTTACGGTCGCCAATTTGAGCGTGGCCTTGCCATCAAAGAAATTTGTATCGATGTAAGTGATTTCCCCGGTGCCCTTCACGGGCGGCGGGAACCAGCCATACATATAATGTTGAAAAAGCGCCTTTAATTCCGGGCGGCGTTTCTTGAACCATTCCTTTTTCGTCGTGACCGGCGTTCCGTCCAGCATGACCAATGGATCCGGCACTGCTGGGCGCAACGGAAGTTCCGAAACTGGCGGAAAGGAATTGGCGCCATCCGCTCCGAAGGAAACAGCAAGAGTGACGAGTGACAAGGCTCGAAAAATCGGGGACAGACGCATATTAAAATTTATCCGTTGGACGGCCTGAGGCCCATACTTTTTTCGTAAGTGCCCAGCCTTTTGCCCGGAGTTCTTTGGCTGGCCTTCAACTCCAACTGCAAACTGGCCAAGCGGTTGACCGCCACATCGGCCAGAGCGCCGCCGGGAAATCTTTCAGTGATTCGACGCAGCGCCCGTTCCGCCGCCTCCATATTGTAGGCATGCTTGATGTGCAGTGTCGCCAATAAATTAAGCCAGCGTGCGACGTGCTTGGGCGGTTCGGCGGGCAGGGCAATGAGTTGCTCCAATTGGTCCACCGCCAAATCGAGCCGTTGAAATTCCTCGGCATAGAGAACGGCCAGCTTTTCCCGGGCCTCTGTGTCCGATGGGTGCAATTCCAATTGCTTGACAAACTCCGAAGCCCGGACGTGCGGATCAACGGGCGCTGAAACAGGCGTGCTCTCTGTGTCCAAACCGATGTCGCGTCGGCGGGGCGTCACGGTGAATTTGCTCTCATGGCGGACGCGGCTGGTTTCATCGGCCGAGCCAAGGTGGGCGATGCGTTGTTCTGCCATGTGCGCAAACGGCATGCCGGGATAAAGTTGGATCACGCGTTGCAAAGAGCTGGCGGCTGCTTTGGCGTCCCGGCCGAATTGCAATTGCCAATCTGCCAGCAGATGCAGCGCACTGACTCTTTCGTTAGGGGCCCGGTCCGACAGTTCCAGAAATTCATTGAGAGTCGCCTGCGCGGCGGGCAGGTCTTTCAGATTTTCCATTTGGATGGAGGCCAGCTTCATGTAGCCCTCAAAATCGCCCGGGAATTGTTCCAATTGTTTTCGCACCTCGGCGAGTGCTTCGTCGTAAAGGCCTTTTCGGCGTTTCCCTTCGGCGATGAAATAAAACGGCTTGGCTTCGCCGTCGGCGGCGCCGCCGTCAAAGGCATCCGTCAACGGGTCGGTCATCAGCGAGCCGACGCTCGGGATCCAGATAAAGGCCAGCGGCACCAAGGGAAGTATAAACAAAAGATATTTCATCGGTGTGGACATCCACAAAATGAGGAGGGTTATCAACACAAGCACCGCAGAAATAATCCACCTGACCACCAGGCTGCGGCGGTCATCGGTGCGCAAATAAGCGCGCACGGCCACGAACCCCAGAATCAGCAACACCAGCACCCAGCAGACCGTATCGATTACGTTGTCCCATGGGTGTGTCATAGCTCACTCTTTTAAATCAAATTTCAGCTCCGTATGCGAGCCTGTTTTTTTGTTGCTGATATCCATTTTTTCCACCTGCCACCGGCCGTTGACCTTTTTGAAGCTGCTGTTGTGCAGGGAAAATTTTTTGACGGGGTGCCCTTGGGCATCACAAGCCTCCGCGACAAGCAGGCCGCCCGAGTCCTTGTCGATATAGGATTTAACCCTGACGATTTCGGCCGCGTGAGGATTGCTGCTTTCCAGCACGTAACAAGGTTGTCCCAAAACCATGTCGCCCTTCAACTGCCGTTGCACGGGCCAATGCAGAAACTCCAGTCCTAAATCCGCCAGCGAAAAATCAGAGCCGGCGAGCGGTATGCACGCATCGGCGGGAGGCACGGCAGCAGGTTTGGGCAACGTGGCGGAAGGCGATGGCGCGCGCGCATAAAGATATTGATTCGGTCCGTTGGTGGTGTGAATCACCACGAGTTGTTCCGCGGCATTTTGGGAAGTCGCAGCCGTTTCGTAATCTGTCTCCCAGTTGGTCGGGTTGACTGCGACCCGGCAGACAATCTGGACTTCCCTGAGTGTCCCTTCCGACTTGATGATCAGTTTGCCGTGTAACTGGGAGTTTTCCTCCGGCACGGCGGAGCGCAGGCGTTCGGCGAGGGCCTGGCCGGCGGCAAGTTCCTCCGGCGTGGCCGGACCGATTTCCGGCTTCGGCGGGACGGCCATGAGGGCGGAAACGTGGAACGCAAAACCAGCCAGAAGAACGACGGCGAAAATGCGGCGGGTTATTTTGGACACAAAGCCAAAGGAATCATCTGCGAAATGTTCCTGACGAAATGGGCTTTCAATTTCTTCCGCACCTCGACCGGCACTTCCAGCCAGTCGTTGCGATTCTGGTCCGGCAGGATGACTTGTTTCAGCCCGGACCGGGCCGCAGCCAGGATTTTTTCCTTGATGCCGCCAACGCGCAACACGCGGCCGCGCAAACTGATTTCGCCCGTCATGGCAGTGTCGGAACGGACCTGACGGCCCGTAAACAGCGAGGCCAGAGCAGCAACAATGGTCAACCCCGCGCTCGGCCCGTCCTTGGGCGTGGCGCCGGCGGGGACATGGATGTGAATATCGCGCTTGTCGTAATCGCTCAGGTCGATCTTCAAAGCGGCGGCGCGATTGCGCAAAAAGCTAAAAGCGGTGTGCGCGCTCTCCTTCATCACTTCGCCGAGCGAACCGGTCAGAATAAGGCCGCCTTTGCCCGGCATCCGCGTGGCCTCGATAAAGAGGATCTCCCCGCCAACCGGTGTCCAGGCTAGGCCAATGGCAATGCCGCATTCCGTGATGCGCTCAGCCAGTTCGGAGGTAAAATGAGGCTGGCCAAGATAACTGACCAGCATGCCGGGCGTGATGGTCAGCGGGCCGCCCCGATTCCGGTGCGCGACGATTTTGCGGGCGGCCTTGCGGGTCAGCGCCCCGATTTCGCGTTCGAGCTGACGGACGCCTGCTTCACGCGTATAATCCTGAATCACCTGGCGGAGGGTCGCGTCGGGGAAATGGACCAGTTTTTTCTTGAGGCCGTGCTCCTCCAGTTGGCGCGGCACAAGATGCCGCCGGGCAATTTGCACTTTTTCCGCCGCAGTGTAACTGGGCAACTCAATCACCTCGAGGCGGTCGCGCAAAGCGGGATGAATGGGATCGAGCCAGTTCGCGGTGGTCAAAAAGAGAACGCGCGACAGGTCGTAAGGGATGTCAAGATAATGATCGACGAACGTGTTGTTCTGGGCCGGATCCAGCACCTCGAGCAGGGCGGAGGCGGGATCCCCGCGAAAATCCGATCCGACCTTGTCCAATTCATCGAGCAGTATGACCGGGTTGCTCGATTCGCACCGGCGCAACGTCTGGAGAATGCGGCCCGGCAACGCGCCCACATAGGTGCGGCGATGGCCGCGAATTTCCGCTTCATCGCGCATGCCGCCCAGGGAGATGCGGGCAAATTTGCGGCCGAGCGCTTCGGCCACACTTTTGCCAAGGGAGGTTTTCCCCACGCCCGGCGGTCCGACCAGGCAAAGAATCGGCCCTTTCAGTTGCTGTTTGAGTTTGATGACGGCAAGAAATTCCAACAGCCGGTCCTTGACTTTGTGCAGTCCAAAATGCTGCTCATCGAGGAGCCGGCCCGCCGCCGCCAAGTCCAGTTTGTCCTCGGTGAATTTGGACCAGGGCAGATTGATCAGCCAGTCGAGGTAATTTCGCGTCATGGTGTACTCGGCCATGGACGGGGGCATTTGCTGCAAACGCTCCAACTCCTTGAGGGCGACTTTTTTCGCTTCCTCGGGCAAAAGGTTCTGCTCAATTTGATCGCGCAGTTCCTTGGCCTCGGTCGCGCTGCTATCGACTTCGCCCAACTCCCGTTGAATGGCGCGGATTTGTTCGCGCAGGAAAAAGTCCCGCTGGTTCTTGGACATCGAGGCCACGACCTCGTTTTGAATTTTCGAGCCGAGCCGGAGCACTTCCAACTCCCGGCTGAGCAACGGCAGCAAGCGGGTCAACCGGTCCTTGACCGCCGGCATTTCCAGCAAATGCTGGCGCTCCTCCAGACTGAGATTGAGATTGGCCGCGATTAAATCGGCTAGTTTGGCCGGGTTTTCGGTGTTGAGGGCGGCGACCTTGACTTGCTCGGCCAGAGTCGGGGAAAGCTTGACCACTTCCTGAAACTCGCGCTCCGCATTGCGCGCCAGGGCCGTTAATTCCAAAGAATCATCCGCCACGTCCTTGAGTTTCTCAATGCGCGCAATGAGATAAGGCGTTTCCGTGGCATAGTCAATAATACGAAACCGGCGCAGGCCCTCGACTAGCACGCGGACGGTGCCATCGGGGAACTTGAGCATCTTGAGCACGCGCCCCGCGCAACCGTGCGGCCATAAATCGGCGGGCGTCGGATTTTCAATATCGGCATTGCGTTGCAAGACCAGGCCGAGAAAACGGTCTCCCGCCACGACGTCGTCAATCAGACGGATGCTCTGCGGCGATTCGACCAGCAAAGGCATGACCGTGCCGGGGAAAATAACAATATCCGACAACCCAAGAATGGGAAGGGACTCAGGCAGGGACTTGGACCATATCTTGGTCCCAGACGAATCAGGAGTCGCGCCAGCGCCAAGGATGCTGATAAATTCAGTTTCCGGTGTGGTCATGCCCTCGAATTAATCATCACTGACCAGTATGGTGCGAGGAGCCTGCGATCCCATGGGAACGTCAATGCGCAGGAACCCATTTTGGTAAGCCGCCTTCGCCTGGGTCAAATCATAACCATGCGGCAGTTCGATCACGCTTTCAAAGCCGCCGTAATTGATCTCCATGACCAGGAATTTACATTGCGGCGGACGGCAACCATCGGGCCGCTGCCCGCTGATGCGAATGCGCGGGCCGTCGATGGTCAACTCCAAGTTTTCCCGCTGCATTCCAGCCAGTTCGACCTTGATGATTATGGAGCCATCGGTGACATATACATCCGTATTGGGGACCCAGTGGGTTTCGTGTTCTTTGGTGACAGACAACTTTGTCTTCGAAAAGTGAAGTGCTGAGCTCAATTTTTGCATGGTGTCGAGTGTCGAGTGATATTATCTCACGGCGAGAAGTTTGGCAAGTGGCAATGCAATCCGTCCATACGGTGTTAATTTGACTTGACGACGATTTGCGGGCGTTGCCCCTTGCGCGCATGAAAGACAATGGAGTTTTTCGAGCCCGAAGGGGAAGCGCATCCACAATGAGTGTCGCGTTCGAAGCTGAACTTGCGCTTGCGCAATTTCGTCCGAAGAAAAGCCCCCGCCGTAACGGCCACTATGACCAATGATGCGATCTTCTGCCAATCCATATTCCTAACATAGCCGCTTCTGGGGGTTGCGCAACTGGATGTTTTGCATGACACAAAAATCCACGATTCCCGGCGGTTGCATATTTTCCAAAAAAATCACGGCACAAAGCGGCCCGACTGTGCTATATACATCAAACCTTGGTCGCCCGTTTATGAAATATACCTACGAAGAAATGGCGAAAATGATCGATCATTCGCTGCTGCATCCGGCCTTGACGGACCAGGATCTGGAGGACGGTTGCCGGCTGGCTATCCCTTACGGCACAGCCTCCGTTTGCATCAAACCTTATTTCGTAAAACGGGCAGCGGCGCTGCTGAAAGGAACTGGCGTCATCGTCGGCGGAGTCATCGGCTTCCCGCATGGCAACAGCGCGACCGAATCGAAACGTTACGAGACGCAACTGGCCTGCGAGGATGGAGCGGCGGAGATCGACATGGTCATCAACATCGGCAAGGCGTTGAGCGGCGATTGGGCTTATGTGGAACGCGACGTGAAGGCAGTGTGCGACGAAGCCCACCAGCACGGCGCAAAAGTGAAGGTCATTTTCGAGAACGATTATCTGGACAAAGGCGCCGCGGGTTTGAACAGCGATGATTTTAAGCGCCGCTTGTGCCAGTTGTCAGAACGCGCCGGGGCCGATTGGGTAAAGACATCCACCGGCTTCGGTTTTGTCAAGCAAGCCGACGGCAGTTATGGTGCCCGGGGCGCGACTGAGCACGATCTGCGATTAATGCGGGACAGCGTTTCGGAAAAGGTGCAAATCAAGGCCGCGGGCGGTGTGCGCAATCTCGACGGCCTGATCTTGACGCGCGATCTCGGCTCCAGCCGCTGCGGAACGACGGCCACGGCGGCGATTCTGGACGAATATCGCCGGCGCGAACGCGCGGAAAAGGCGGGACGGCCCACGGAGGCGAAGGAGGCCGCGCTGGGCTCGGGCGGGTATTGACACTTATGAACCCGGATTTCCCATATTCGTTTTAAGACAATGGGACAGGAAAAAGGACTTGCAAATCTGTGGAGAAGGAAGAGAATCACGAAAAAGTCCCACGCTGGTCATGGGCAAGAATCCAAATCGGAAATCCCAGGTTGAATGCATTGAGCTGCCATTTGCGAATGAATCGCAGCGCACAGCACAAAGCCGCAAATAATATGACACGTCTAATATTGATTGTTGCGTTTGTCACAATGGTGGCAAGTTCGCCTGTTTTTGGCCTTATCCCTGTTGGAAATGAGATCCTTGCCGCTCCTGGACCGGGAGACGAAACGTATAATGTGACTGGAAGTGATTTGTTCGGAATTTTCGGAACAATTACATTGGACAGCTCGTCGGGTAGTTGGGTCTTAGGTGACCCTAATTTTCCGATTGTTTCTTACGATATCAGCGTGGCCGCTGGCACTAATTTTGTGAACCTATTCAACAGCGCTAACGTCACCGATGATAGCATCCCGGACAGTCCCTTTAATGCAATTGCTTGGAATGCGACGGCGATCACCTCGATTGAGCTCGGCCTCGTTAATAGTGACCCGTTTAGCGGCGATTTTATCGGCGGCGATTTTTACCTTTATGGTGACACCGGCGGTTTGGGCGATTTCCCCGGCGGTTCTCCAATCTTCTCCGGCCCCATCACCTTGCCAGCGGCAACGCCCGACGCTTGCGGCACATGGCTGCTGCTGTCGGGTGTGTGCGCGATATTAGGGGCGCGGCAGGTTTTGAATCGCCAAATCATTCTTAAGCCGCAGGGTAAATAGTCTTTTAAAACCACACATTGCAAGCGCCCGACCCTTGGGGGGCCTTTGAGTTTCGCCAAGCGCGCGTCACTTTCGTCTGCGCGCACAAGTTCGCGGAAATGCTCTCGAAAAGTGATTTCGTGGTTAAAGCCGAATGAAATGTTTAAAACACAGCGCCGAAGCGGTGGCGGTTTGCGCCTACTGCGGACGCGCGCTCTGCGCCGAATGCGTCCCAGTGCCAGAGCCGCGGCGGATGGTGTGCTCCGATGACTGCGGAACAGCGCTGGGCCGCGCCGAACGCGGCTTGGAATTGATCCTGCACAAGAGCGTGCAAAGCGCGCGGGCCAGCGCGTTCTACTGTTATCTTTGCGGCGGCTTGTCGGCCGGGGCAGCCGTGGGAGCATGGCACTGGCTCCCCTCGCCTTTTCTGATTTGGTTTACGTCTGGGTGCGCCATGGCGTTGATCGCCTCGGGCTTTTGGTATGGCAGAATTGCCAAAAAGACAAAGATTTGAGCCCGGCGTTATTCCGCGGCAACGGGCGGCAGCGGGACCTGGTTCGGCGCCATGAGATAGGCGATCAAGTTGCAAATCTCACCGTCCTTCATTCCCTGCAACAATCCCTCCGGCATCAATGAAATTTTTGTTTGACGCACGTTGACGATTTCGTTGCGCTCGACGGTGAATTTTTCCGTGGGCGTTTGGAATGTAAGGCTATGATCGGTTTGCGCGACGACCAAAGCCGTCAGGTCACGGCCGTCTTTCAGTTCGACCTCAGAAACTCTGTAATCCACCGGGACAATGGCGCTGGGGTCCACGATATTTTCCAGCAGGTAACCAAGATTGGCCCGTCCGCTGCCGGTGAGGTCGGGGCCGACGGACGCGCCTTCGCCATAAAGTTTGTGACAGACCGCGCAAGTATGGCCAAACATTTCCCGGCCCCGGGAAAGCTTGGCTTGCTTGAGCCGCTCTGGTGTCAACAAAGCCTGGTAACGCGCAATCAACTGCAGTTTGTCCGCAGCGCTGGAATGGACCTCGCCCCAGACCTGGGCCAGCCTGGCATTGAGGGCAGGATCGTTGAAGTTGCCGATTTGGCGGGCGTGAAAAGCGTTGAGGGCGGAACGAGGCACCACGCCACTGGCCACAGCCTCCAGCAAAAGCGCGGCGGTAGAAGCGCGTGAAACCATCAGCCCAACCAGCACGGACCGGTCATCAGGCTCGATGGTGCTCCATTGTTGCAAAGCCCAGGCCGCGATATTTGGATCACCCAATAAAAGCAAACCATGCGCGGCAATCCCGGTCGTCACCGGGTCTTTTAGAGCTTGTTCGAGAACGTGTGGCAAATTAGCTGGCCGGGCGTCGATGAGCTGCCGCAAAGCGGCGCGGCGATCATCGGCTGGAGCCACCGGGTCGAGCACGATTTGCGCCAGTTGCTGCATCGCCCAAGAATCGCCAAAGACAACGCCGATCTGCCGCGCCAGGCCAAGAAGTTCCTTGTTGGCGGACTTTTCGAGGCTGAACCGAACAAGCGGATCCCAAGCACGGGGTTTCGGGATGGCGCTCCGGCCTTGCAAAGCCTCAGCCAGCCCGAGAAGAATATCACACTGGGCTCCTTCCCCAGCCGCCCCAGCCGCGGACAGAAGGTTGTCCATCGATTTTGGGTCTTTGCTGATCTCCTCTCCCAATCGGCGGGAAATGTATTGGCGCACCAAGGGAATCCGGCTTCGCACGGCGAGGCGAATCGCGCCGTCCGGATATTGGGCGACCATCGGTTCGATGCCATACCACAGCATCAACGGCAAGTTGTGATCGGCCACGTCCTCCGCGTGTTCCAGCAAAGCCCCAGCCAACGGTTCACGCAAGTTCTCAGGCGTGCGCTGCAATGCCGAGGCCAGATACAAACGCACCACGGGCGACGGGTCCCTGATCGCCAACCTGACAAACAACGGCGACAATTCATTCCAATCCACCTCCGGCGCTTCGCCGAGCCAGCGCACCGCCCACGAACGAACGTGTTCATCGCTGTCGGTGAGTTGCGCTTTCAGCCAGTCGTTGGAATCTCCACCGACGGCGTGGAGTGTGAACAGCAGGCGCAGTTTCAGGGCGATGTTCGTTTGAGCGCTGTAAAGACTGAGAATCTCCTCGCGGAACGAGGCCGGGATGGACAACGCGCGTTCCTGCAATATGCGCCGCGCGTGACGCGCATACCATTCGTTGGGATGCATTTGCAGTCGGAGCAATTCGCCGTTCGAAAGATTGGCCAAACTATTGGTCAAAAGGGATAATGGTGCCGGGCCTTGATTCGAAACGACCCGGTTCGTTCCTTCGTAGGTCAGCTTGTAAATCCGGCCGGTTTCCCGATGGACGCCGTCGCTGCCGTGGCATTCACCGGTGTCAGACCAATCCAAAACAGACACGCCGCCGTCCGGCCCATAATCCAGATCAATTCCCTGAAACCACGGGTCGCCAAATTTGACCAGGTCCGCGCCGTGGCGGGCAACGTAGCCGGAGCCTTTGCGTTCGGGCAAATCCTGGTTGATGCGGCGACCGTGAAAATTCAGCATGAAAATATTTCCGTAATATTGGTCCGGCCAATTGTCACCCATATAAATCATCAAGCCACTGTGCGCGTGGCCGCCGCCCAGGGCGTCGGAATCCCCGCCCCCGCGCGCAGCCGTCCAGGATTTGCCGGTGTTCCAATGATAATGATCGGCGGTTTGATCAATCAGCCCGTAACGGTACGGGGCCAGGTGCTCGCCAAACATCCGTTTGTAAAACGCGCCGGGAATACCGTGCCACAAATGGCCAATCACAGTATTGACAAAAAAGAGTTCGCCATATTGATCCCAATCGTGGCCCCAGGGGTTGGTGCCGCCCTGGCAAACGACCTCGAAGATTTTGCGGGTGGGATGATAGCGCCAGATGGCGCAGTTGAGTTTGATCCGATCTTTTTCCGGCGTTCCCGGTCTGCCAACGGACGAATTCGCGGCAATCCCCTGCCGGCCATAAAGCCAGCCGTCGGGACCCCACTTTGGCCCGTTGACAATGGTGTGATGCATCTGATCGTCGTTCCATCCATCCAAAAGAATTTCCGGCGAGCCGTCGGGAATGTCGCCCCCATTGCGATCCGGAATGAAAAGGAGATAGGGCGCACCGGTACAAAAAACGCCGCCAAAACCCAGCGCAATGCCCGTCAGTCTCACTCCCTGGTCCCAAAAAACCGTGCGCTTATCAAAGTGGCCGGTGCCCTTGGAATCTTCGAAAATGAGAATGCGGTCGCGTCGGTTGGTATCGAAAGCATCATTCCCGATGCCGGTATAAGTGTAATTTTCGACCACCCAAAGTCGTCCCCGGTCGTCAAAGGCCATGGCAATAGGCTGGCGCACATCCGGTTCGCCGGCAAAAAGCGTGGCGTGAAACCCCGGCGGGGCCGTGACATTCCCGGCCACTTCGGCAAGCGGCATGGGAGCATTGGTGGCCGTCCCGCTGACCAAGCACGCGGCAGAGGCTAGGAACAAGAACAAAGCTCCGAATCGCACTTGCCTTAGCTTACCGCGCTGGAAAACACGGTCAAGCAAAGGCTGACGAATGCTGCTAAGTCTACCATGCCACGAATTAGCTCGGCATTGGCCTCGACAATTGGGAAAAGTTGGGATTTCATTGTGCGTGCCGACATAAGTCTAGACGCGAAACCTGCCTGTCCGAGGGTGACCTGCTGGAAAGCGTCTTCAATGGCGGTTGTGGCTGGGGACTTTTTTTCCCTGTCTGATCGGTTTGTTCGAACTTCAATTCCGCACTCAAATACGGTGCAATTCATTGACGCGGATTGCGGTTTAATTCGACGCGCGTAAAGAGTTCCAAAAGCCGGTCCTCGGACCTTGGCACTCCTTCATTTTGGGACGCAATTTAATCCACATACAGAAACTCGTTCGCGCAGATCAATACCTGGCAGTATTCCTCCCAGACGAGGTCGTTTTCTTTGGTTCCGGAGCGGGCTTGGGAAAGCGCGCTCAATCCCAGTTTTATTTCCTCTTTGCTGGCGGGGCGCCCATAGAGCAATTGGTAGAGCCATTTCACGCGGCCTTTGTCGTCCGCTGGCGCTTCTTTTGTCACACGTCGCGCCAGCGCCTTGATCTGGTATTGCACGAAAGGATTATTCAATAGAAACAAGGCCTGTGGGGCAACCGTGGAATCGATCCGCTTTTCCACAATGGCGCCCGGATCCGCGGCGTCAAATAGAAATTGATAGGTGGCGCGGTCGGAACGAATGGTCATCACATACAAAGTGCGGCGCAGGGTGTTCAGGTCGCGAACCGGTGGGCCGCCCATGGTGAGATCCAGTTTTCCGGCGGCGCTCAGGAGGGAGTCGCGCAAGGCCTCCGATTCCAGCCGGTGCCGGATCATGCGGCCGAATAATAGGGTGTCTGGATCCGCCTTTAGCGTGGCGGACTGGGGAATGCTCGATTGCTGGTAGGTTGCCGAGAGCATGATGGCCCGATGCATCGCTTTGATTGACCAGCCGGATTCAATGAAACGGTGCGCCAGGTAATCCAGCAATTCGGGATGAGTCGGCGGGGTGCCGAGTTTGCCGTAATTATTGGGGGTCCGCACGATGCCTTCGCCAAAATGATGTTGCCAGATGCGATTGACCATGACGCGCGCGGTCAGGGGGTTGTCCGGGCTGGCAATCCAATTGGCCAGTTGCAGCCGGCCGCTGCCTTCGGTGATGGGATTTTGGTCGTCGCCGGCCAGCAATCGCGGGAAGCGTCTTGGGACGAGATCGCCCAAGTGATCGTACCTGCCCCGAATGTGTATCTTCACGTCGTGCAACCCGGCGTGAGGGCTTTCCGGCACGCCGCCTTCCTCGATGCCATTGGCGCGGGCGAGCGGTGGCGGCGGATTCTTTTTGAGCGACGCCAGTTCGCTCTTTTGCGCAGCCAGCGCCGTCTGGGCTTCTTCCGCAAAACTGGTTTCGATGCCGGCGGCTCCGGCCCAGAACGCGCTGTGCGGATCGGCCAGGTCCTGGGAAAGTTTCTTGACACTTGAATCGGCCGCCTCGAGCGACAGCAGGGCGTTCCGCACTGCTTGCGCGGCTGTTTTCACCTCGTCCTCTGATGCTTGACGTTTGACGGCGGCAAACCATTTGGCCAGGGGCGAATCCGCCGCCACCTGACCCAACGGCGATTGGCCGTCCATGTCATAAATACTCCAGACCGCTGGGTGTCCCTGGCTGTCCGGGTAGGGATTCTTGGCCTCGTTTACGCTGGCGATCACGTCTTTGCTCAGGCTCCAGGCACGGTTCGGATGATCGCGGTCTGTCAGTTCCAATTCCACCACAGTCGCGTCGCACGAGTAATCCGCCTTGGGTAGGACGACCAAACTGAGCAATTCACCCGCGTTAATTTTGACCGATGTCAAATTCGACGCGCCCATGCCGGCGCTGAAATCTTGAGCGCCTCCGTTGGGAATTGCGCCGGACGCGAGTTCGGTTGTCCCGCCTTCCCGTTTCACCTCAATGTTCCACGCAATCCCGTCGCCGCAATTGGGATCCGCATCCGCCACACGCCCCTTGATTTCAATCGTGCCTGTTATTGGGCTTTTCCATCCCGCCGCGACGCCCGCCTTGGGCGAGGGATGAATGCCCACGGTGTGCGGGGGCATGGTGATGGTGATGAACGAGATCGCCTGGTCCGTGGTGTTGACAAAGCCAGCGGGGGTGTCCGCATCGTTCGCGTTGTGCAACAAATGCAGGCCTGGCTTGCCTGAAAAATCGTGCGTGATGCGCGAGAGCAATTTTAACTCGCCGAATCCAAGATAATTCTCCCATTGCCGCAGCAGCGCCGGCGAAGTTTGCAAATCACCCGGTTGCCTGGCCTGCGAATCGTGGGAAGCCGCCGCCGCCGTAAGATAATCCGCCGATTGGGACAACATTGCTTTTCCGAGGCGCGTGAGTTGTTTGTCCGTGCTGGCGGCGATTTGCTTTTCCAACTCCGCGATGCGCGCCTCCCGTTTTTGCCGGCGATCCAGTTCGGGTTTTGAGGCCAGCGGAATGAAGAGCATATTCTCGCCCTGGCCTTTGGGCGTCAGTTTCGGCAGGATGTGGCTGCTGAAAAACACTCCGGCCAGCGAATAATAGTCGGCGGTGGGGATCGGATCAAACTTGTGATCATGGCAACGCGCGCACGCCAGAGTCAGCCCCAGAAACGCCCGCCCGGTCACATCCACCTGATCGTCGGCGATGTCGGTGAGAATCTTGTCCTTGTCAGCGTCTCCGTTGCCCCAATTGCCGATGGCATACAACCCGGTGGCAATGATCTTGTTCGTATCCATTCGCTCCGGGTCCTTCGGTTGAAACAAATCGCCGGCGATCTGCTCGCGAACAAATTGGTTGTAAGGCAGGTCCCGGTTGAACGCATTGACCACCCAATCCCGATAGCGATAAGACTCGGTAATGTCCCCCTCCGTGCCGACCGCCCGGGCGTCCAATGAATCCGCGTAACGCACCACGTCCAGCCAATGGCGGCCCCAGCGTTCGCCATAATGGAGCGACGCCAGCAGGCGATCCACCACTTTGGCAAAGGCCCCGGGTGACTTGTCTTTGAGGAAATTCACCACTTCCCCGGGGGTCGGCGGCAGGCCGGTCAGATCGAAAGTGGCGCGGCGAATGAGCGTGCGCTTGTCGGCGGGCGGAGCCGGGGCGAGATTTTTCTCCTCCAGCTTTGCCAGGATAAAATTGTCGATGGGCGATTTGACCCAACGCTTATTCTTGACAGCAGGCACCGCCGGGTCCTTTGGTTTATGAAACGCCCACAGTCTGCGGGCGGCGACAAAATCATAAGCCGGCTTGGGCGCGGCTGCGCCCGCAGTTTTTTCCGCCGCGACGCGCGGGTCGGGCGCTCCCATCTTCACCCACGCCACCAGGTCGGCGATTTGATTGTCCGCCAGGCGTTTGTCCTTCGGCGGCATTTTCAAATCGGCGTCGGTGTAGCGAACCGCCTTGATGAGCAGGCTGTTCTCCGGATCGCCCGGCACAATGGCCGGGCCGGTATCGCCGCCTTTGAGCACTCCTTGCTTGGTATCGAGCAGCAATCCGCCCTTGATCTTTTCGCTGCCAGCGCTGTGGCATTTGTAACAATTATCCACCAGCACAGGGCGAACGCGCTTTTCAAAAAACTCAAAATCGTCCGCGCGCGCGCCGCAAGCCAGCGAGAACCCGGCCGCAATGTAGAGCCAGGGCCGCGCGTGTTTTAATATCATTTCAAGCATGGTGCAGATCGGGATTTTGACGTGTGGTGAGGCGGATTGATTCGATTTTTTGGACGGAGGGCCGCCAGCAGCAACACGGCAGACTGTCAAAAGCCATGAAACAATAAATGGACAATAAATGAAAGGAGAAATACTGACAAAATCGCCATACATACTTTGCTGGGACCCTGTTGTGTGCTCTTTGTGACCTTGCGTCCGATCTGATCAATCCATGGGCAAGCTGGCGATAAGAGTCCGGGTCAGGGTGGGGATGATTTCCAACTCGTTGGCGTGGTCTAAGGTGAAGATGACGAAGACCAAATGGTGGCCGTCCGGGTTGACTGCACTACATATTCGAAAGCTTTTCGGGCTGTTCCACCCCTTCTCGATTTTCCTTGAAATGACCGACGTGCGGATTATCGTTTCATCTCAATCAAGGCAAATAGTTTCCGTTAAAAACAGAAAGGCAGATCGTGCTTAATCTATTTGGCAAAACAAAATGGGTTGCGGTGGACTGCCTGACGGGAGAATCCCATAGCGTGGAGCGGTTGCCTTTTGAAATTGGAGCGGGTGAAGGGGCGGACCTCAAACTGAATGGCCAGGGTGTCGCGGAACGCCATTGCGCGATCAATCAGGTCAAAGGCCACGGCTTGTGCCTGGTTAAACAAGAACCGAGCGTTCCTCTGGCGGTCAATGGCGAGTTAATTGAGTTCTGCCCGTTGTCGCCGGATACGGATTATGTGGTCAAAGTCGGCCCGCATTTTTTGGCTTTGCGGGGCGGACGTCAAGTGGAGCAATGGCTGCGCAGTTTGGATTGCGCGCAATGGAGCCTGCATGATTCCGCCAACGGCCGGGTGGACGGCCCGATGGGATTGGAGGAATTGTGCCAGTTTGCCAAGGACCAGCAACGGCATCCCCAAACCGTGGTGCAGCCAGCGGGCCTGAGCAAAGGGTTTTTTCTCCAGGACGCTTACGAGGTAATCGCCGCCCTCAAGGCGGCGACCCAACCCGATTCGCTGACCGATAACCAAACCGGCACGGTCGAGGAGCAACCGTTGCTCACTTGTCCGGTCTGCTGGCTTAAGTTTGACCATGGCGACATCATGCATCTGGCCACGCACGACTCATTGCGCGGCGATCCGGTGCTGGGCGAAGATGCGCCCCAGCGGTTTTTGGCCACCCGCTTCAATGATCGCGGGCAGGCCCTGGATGCGCTCGGTCTTCCCTGCACAGAAATTGCGTGTCCTCATTGCCGCCGCGTTCTTCCGCCCGGGTTCACCGAGATGACTCATCACATCATCTCGATTGTGGGAGACCAAAGCGCCGGCAAATCCTATTACCTCAGCGTCCTTTTGAAAATGTTGCCCGCCAGCCTGTATGAAAATTTTTCGGTGGTCTTCCAGGATGCGGATCCGGCGGGCAACGCGTTGATCAACGAAATGAAGCAGACCCTCTTCGGCGCGGAGACGCCGGAAGGGGCGCGGTTGGTCAAGACGCAATTGGAAGGCGGCATGTACGTGAGGCTGCCTCGGTATGGGAGGGTGGTGGCCTTGCCGAAGCCGTTTATTTTTTCGGTGGCATCGAGCCAGAACCACGATCATCGCTGTTCGTTGATCTTCTATGACAACGCGGGCGAACACTTTCAGCCGGGACGCGATTCGGCCGACTCGCCCGGCGCCCAGCATGTGGCCAGTTCGGCGGGCATCGTGTTTTTGTTCGATCCGTTCAACAACCCCGACTTCCGGCGCGAGATTTCCGACCGGGGCGATCCGCAACTGGAAAAACCCGTGATCGACCAGCAAAGCGTGATTCTATCTGAAATGAAAGTGCGCATCGCCAAATTGCTCAAACTCGACTTGATGGAACAGATCGATACGCCGCTGGCCGTGGTTATCGGAAAATGCGACGCCTGGCTGCACCTGCTGGGCCCGGATGCCTTGCGCAACACCATTGTTGACGGGCACCTGGACCTGGAAGCTGTAACATATAATTCCAACCTTGTCCGCCAGTTGATGAAGCGCATCTGCCCGTCCATTGTCGCCAACGCGGAATCGATCAGCCGCCACGTGTTGTTTTTCCCGGTCAGTTCATTTGGCCACTCGCCCGTGCGGCTGGGCCCCGGAGATTTTGTGCCGGATCCCCGGCGGTTAAAACCTTTCCAGGTGGAAATGCCGATGTTGTGGATACTTTCCTGCATCGAACCGGCATTGGTGCCGGGCCGGCCCGGGAGGGACTGATGTAACATGCCCTGGCAATTGATTTATACCAGCGCGCCACGCGGGCTTCTTTGCGGGCAGTCCGGGTTCTGCACGGTGGCCAGGAGCGGCGACTTGCGGGAAGCGCTGGTGCAACGCCTCGAACAGCTTAGTTCCTACCATTATCTACGGGTCGCGGAAGCGGCCACGGCCAATCGCAATCCGACCGTCTGCGCCTTCCGCATCTTGGACCTGCGCGGCTCCAAATACCATGTATTGACACGCATTCAGCCGTGCGGACTGGATTTCACGGCCCGGACCAACCACCTCGCGCATCACCTGGTTTTCCAAGCCGGTGAGTTGGGGCAATTGCCATCTCCGGCAGCCATCCTGCGACATTGGAACGGATGGCTCTCCGCCTGGCAAGGCGAGCCACGGCTGTTGGAAGACCCGGCGCTGAATGGTATTGCCGCGGCGTCGGCGAAGTCCTTTCTGCCGGCACAAACATGGCTGCGGGTCACCGGGGACGCGGGACGGGCCGCAGGACTTCTGGAAAGCGAATGTATTCGGGGTTGTTATTTGGTTTGCCCCCGGGGCAGCGAAGGCCAGGTTCTGGAAATGTTCTGCGAAACGCTGCAACTCCTGAATCTCAATGAACAATATGCGCTACGGCCGTGGCGGCATCCCTTCACCACTTTCTTGCAGGCGGAAGACAACCCTGCCGATTTCCAATGGCGCGCCTGCCAGGAAGGCACCCCCGCATACCAGCAAGCGACGCAACGCACGACCGGGTTGATCCCGTTGCGTTCGGTTCGCGTGCCAAATAATTCGCTGGTCAAAGTGGCGCGCGAAGGACAAAAGCCGCCCTCTCCGCCTTCCGCGGCCTCGACACAAACCGCATTGACCTTGCAACGTCACGTGCCGGGCAAAAAACCGTACGGCACGGAACTTTCGGACACCGGCCATTGGCGGAAATCCATAGAGCGCCCGGAAAAGCCTCCTTTTCTTGACCTGAATTTTTCGATCCACTCGGGCTCGCTCGCGCGCATCGGAATATTTGTCGCCGTTCTGGTGGGTCTTTTGGTCATTAGATACTCGCTCTCCAAAAGGCATGCCGCGCAAGAAAGCGCTCCTGAGACACCGCCAGTTCAAGTCCCGTCCACACCGCCGAGCCGTTATGGGAACACGCAGAGCCCCACTGCAGTTGAGCCGTCGGCTTACAAGACTTGTCCGCCCCAGGCAGCACCAGCACTTGATCTCACGCAGTTGGATGGCTTATCAGACGTCGAACCGACTCTTCTATTCACCGCCCCGAACCTGACAAACTTTGATCTACCGATCGATTCCATTAATCCCTTTCAAATTCTGATAAGTAAGTTTGACCGGATGGATATCCATCCAAATGACATCCAGTTGTCCATTAATACCGATAAATGGGACTTCACCTCTGGAGCGCCAATGTCTCTCAAAGTCCGGCAGAACGTTCTCTCGGCTACAAACAACTCGGCAGTTGAGTGTTCATTCGATTTTTCAGATTGGAAAAACAAGATCCCCAACGCGGTTACGGTAACTACCACGTTATCCCCACTGGCCAGGGCTTTTTCGGTTCACTTTGGCTTCTCGCCTGCGACTTTGGGTGATCCCTTTCGGCTGCTAATTGTCAACGAGAGCAATGCACCCGCGCCACTGCATTTGCCAATGCGGTGGCTCAGAATAAACCGCAAAGGCCTGGTCGCGTCGTTCCAATCATCATTAGGCGAGCGTCTTAAGGGCCATTTCATTTTACCCAACGAATGGCATTGGCAACTCCAGCCATTCATCAGGACCAAAGACGAATCCCAAACGAATTATTTTTACAAAGATTTGCCGACGCTGGCTTCGAACGAGTTGGATTTTGTAGAGGTGCAAAGGAATCTCGCGGCGCAGTTAGAGTTTCTACAAGAAACAAACCGTGCTCTCGACCAAAATCTTGAGGCTCAAATCAAAAACGCACGCTTGAATACTCCATTAGGAAAAATCCTGGGACTACCCAATGAGAGTCTGGCGAACTTTTCCGTTTGGGCTCAAGGGCCTCCCACCCCTGATCGCTTTATCCGCTATCTGCATGATCTTAAAACGAATGGTACAACAAGTCATCCAGAAATGAAACAGTGGCCTGCTTTGTCCGAGAATGATGAGGAGGGAGACTTGGCGGACAAATTCCACCAAATCTATAGTCGGTGCGTTGAACAGAATCCCGATGCGCAGTCCAAACTAATGATTGGGAATACCGACTATTTTTCCTTCGTCTGGAAAAAACTTAAAGAAATCGAAAAAATCCGGCACCAAAAGCGACACGTCCAAGATGAGATTGCGAAATTCCAGCAGCGGCTGCAAGATGTCCCCGACACGGTGGACAATATGGCTTACGTCGGTCTGTTTATAATTGACCCACCCAGGCCAAGCCTGGAAATGATTCGATTTCAGGGACCCTAGCTAATCATGATAACCCTAACACAAGCTGAACGATTGGTGCGCAAAATCGCCGAGGTGGTGGGTCAGCCCGCGTCGGATACCCAGGCGGCCAAGCTCGCTCAGGATTACGCCGATCTTTGCCGCGCGGCCAACCGGCGGCTGGAACAGTGCGCGATCATGATCGAAGCGGGCCAATTTCTGCAGGCGCTGCAACTGGCCGAAACACCGCCCCCCTTGCTGGACCTGATCACGGTATTGAGTTTTCGGCAGGCGGCGGAATGGCGCACTTATGGCCAGGCGCACCAATTGCCGTGGAGCGAGCCGTTCTATGATAAATACGTCCGGCTGCTGAATTCAACTTACGGCAAAGGCATCGCCAGCGATCATCCCTTCTATCGCGACTATCGGCGGGCGGTGCTGAAAAGCGACGACGAACACGCCCTTTCCATCCTGCGCGTCATCGCCCGCATGAATCCCTCCGACGAAAACACGAAAGAGGAATTGAAGCGGCTGGAAGAAAAGGTGCTGCGGGTGAAATTAGAAAAGCTGCGCCAGGTCGTGGCCTCGGGCGACGCCGCTGCGACTCAGGCGCAGGTGGCGCAGATTGAGACTTCCGGCATCTCAATCCCGTCATCGCATCCGGTGTGGCAACAGGCCCAGATGGCGCGTTGTCTGGAGCTTCTGCGTCGCGCCGAAGATTTTCGCCGGCAGGACGCCTGGCAGGACGCGGAAATTCTGGTGGAGGAGATCCATACTTTGGCCACGCATTATAACGTCCAATTGCCCGCAACCGACGCCGATGCCTGGAGTTCCCTGGAAGGATGGACGATTGAGAAACGGGGCGCCTACGCCGACGACCAGGATTTGCAACGGGCCCTTTCCGCGCTGGAATATGAGGTCCAAACCATTGAAACCAAACGCGCCACAACCACCCAGCTTAACGCCGTTGAGGCAAGGAACAGTTTTAATTTGCTGGCCGGCAAATGGAGCGAGGCCGAACGGTTTGGCCGATCAATGGACCAAGCTTTGATCGCCCGATGCGAACAATGCCGCGATTGGCTGCAGAGCCGGATGAAGGCGGCTGGCCTCAGGAAACGCGTTTTCACGGGCGCGGTTACTCTGCTGGTCTTGGGAGCGATTGCGGCGACGATTCCGTTTATATTTGACTGGGCCAAAGAGCGCGATCTTTTGCTGCGCCTTGGCATGCTGGAATCATCCCGCCGCGTCTCCGATGTCGAGGCTCTTGTCGCGCAAGCCCCGGCGAGATTAAAAGCAAAACCTGAGCTGACGGATGCGATGGCCAAGGCGAAAAACTTTATCGCGCACGAAAAGGAATTGAAGCAAGTGTTCGACGGCGATTTAAACGGGTTGCAACAGTTGGCGGCCGGCGGTTTCAACACCGGCGTTGAACAGGTTGGCCCGCTTCGCAAGCAAGCTGAAAACGCCCTGAATAAACTCGCGCCAGAGTTTCAAATTACCGGCAAAAGCGCGCTCAACGCCTGGGACGACAAGTGGCAGCCCGTCCGCAACGCGGCACTGGGCGCGCAGCTGGCCCGCGCGGAGCAAATCGCGGACAATTTAAACGGCACAAATGGTTTTGACGAAGTCTATGCTGCTTTGCCCGGGATTCAATCCATCCTGGGGACGATAGAGCCCTTGAGGGCCGAACCACCGGCACTGGATCAAAATCTGGAAACCCGCTTTCAACAGTTGAGCGCCAAGGCCGCGCTGTGGACCACCAATGGCGAACAATGGGAAAATGCGCAAACATCCCTGGCAGGCGCCCAATCGCTCGATGAGTATTTGAATCGACTGGCTGAAATGGTGCAATCGCCCTTCGCCTCCACCATGCAACGGGAGGGGGCAGCGGACATCGACCATCTCAAAATTAGTGAGACAACTTTGCTCGGCGAACTGCTGTTGCCCAATGATCACGCGGACTGGGATTCATTGACCAACGTTGCCGCGTGGCGAACAACCCTGATGCCGGAGCAGCCCACCGTCCAGGAGAAGGACGCCTGTATCAACCTGCGGGACGACAAGAATATGAAGGAGGTTTATTTCTACGATCTGATCGCCAGCAACCGCCCAAACAATCCATTCCGAAACCATAAAATCCTCGTGCAAGGTTCAATGACTCTTGACGGAACCGGGCATATGGCGGGGCTGGTTTATGATCCAGACGATTCCCGCGACACGGCGCGCTTCGCGCTGCAACACTACAACGATTATGATTACGCTCATGTCAACAAACTGTTTCCCACCCAGGAATGCGAGGCGTTCGAGCGCGTCGGACTGGGCGATCTGATAGACCCGAATACAGGAAATTACCAGAAGCCCATCCTGCAATTGTTTGATCTATTGGATCAGGAAACGAATGCGAGCGCCATATTCCGCGCCTATGTCACCTTGAAATTATTTGACCTGGCCGAGATGCGCCCAGCGGATTGGGGCCTGCAATGGTCCCCGGACGCCGCCCGCCACATCCAGGCACTCAAAGATCTGGGAGCGTCGGACTTAAAAAGCGGCGATTGGATGGTGCGCGCCAAAATCATGAAATATGAAGATCCCCTTCAGGCGTACTTTGCGCGCATGCGCGATGTTTCACTGGAAAAGGAGGCGAAATTCCTGCAGCAACTCGCGCGAGAAACCTGTCAAACAGATTTCTCGTACGCCGGCTTCATCGATGTCAACGGCCGCGCCGCGCTGCGACCCATCAATGCGCCCGAGCCGGAGTATTGGGGATGGGACAGCGCCTCCAGATCGGCGGTTTTGCTCTTGCGCAAGACCAGCGGCGCGAGCGCGCCCGACAAGATCGCCAACCCGCTTCCCTTTACGCCATTGTTCTTTTTCAATGGCGACCGCCTGCTCCTGCTGAACGAGACGGCCCGGTCCATTTCGTATCACCCCAATCCGGCGGCGGGAATTCTGCCTCCGTTTTTTTCCGGCTTGTTGTATGAGTGAATCACAGGAATATACGCTGCGCTGGCGCGGGCGCGAGGTTGGACCTTATCCCGTGTCGGAAATCAATCGCCAACTCGATGATCACGAGATTGGGATGGGGCATGAAATCTATTACCAGGAAAAATGGATTACTTTGGAAGAATTCTTCGCCGCTTTGCCGAAACCCGGCATCCCCACCCCGGCGCAGCCGCCTCCGGGCGTTCGTCCCGTGCCCACCGCGTTTTCGGCCACAACACGTGAGAAACCGTCGCCACTGCGGATCAAGGTCTCGGTCAGCCCCGTCGTGCCGCTACCGGTGCGTGCGGACGGCAAAGGCCGCGACCTTCGGCCGCGTTATCGCCTGGTTTTTGCGCTGCTGGGCGTGTTCGCAGGATTCGTCGGGATGCATAATTTTTATGCTCGACAATGGTTGACAGGCTTGCTTCAATTGCTTTTGAGCATCGCCACTTATCTGATGGGCTTCGGCATTATCGCCTCCTGGCTATGGGCGATGGCGGAAGCGGTTTTTGTCCGCAAAGACGGTGATGGCATTGACATGATTTGATTTTCGATAACAACCAATCCCCATATATGGATCCTGCTCCACAACCTGCAAGACCGATAAGTCCCGGCGGCGGCATTCCAGTCAAGCCGACCGGCCTGCGCCCGCTCCTGAAAAGATCGCTGCTGGGCCGCCGGCAAGCCGGTACCGCCAGCCAGTCCCGGCCCGGCGGAGCTGCCGACCCCGCGCGTCCGGCGCTGGTTTCCCTGAGCTGGGAGGATGAAGACATCGAAAACCGGCTGGGGCTGTTCAAGGGCGGCCGCTTTACCAGCGTCAATAAACTTTTCTCCTTCATTCTGGCGGCTATCTGTTCCGCTGTTTTTCTCTGGGTGATGCACCTGTTGATGCAAAGCGACAACTCCGCTTTGAAGCATGTTGGACAACTATTTCTCCGGCCGGGCAACGTGTATGCCACCGGACCGGCCACGCTGTGCTTTTTTTGGGGCGTGGTGATTGCTCTCGTAAAAATCCCCAAGTTGAGCCTGCAAAGAAGGGCTTTGGAGCTGGCCGCCGTGCCGCAAAGCCGGGACTTTATCCTGAACGAAACGACCGCTAGAACCGTCCTGGAACGGATGCGCAGCCTGGTGGATGACACCCGCTATTTTATTCTGCTCAACCGCATTGATCGCGCGCTTTCCAACCTGCACAATATCGGCGGTGTGAGCGACGTTTCCACCATTCTCAAAGCCCAAAGCGAAAATGACGAAAACCAGATCGCATCCAGTTACGCCATGATCCACGCGATGATTTGGTCCATTCCTGTGCTTGGTTTCGTGGGCACGGTACTGGGTTTAAGCAAAGCGATCGGCAAATTCACCGACGCCCTGACTACAACCACGGACATAACCCAGATACGCGCCCATCTCACGGCCGTCACGGGAGGATTGTCCACGGCCTTCGAAACCACGCTAGTCGGCCTGGGTTTCGCACTGCTTCTGCATCTGCTGGCCGATCTGGTGCAGCAAAAGGAAACCGACTTCCTGGATGAATGCAATGATTACTGCCACGCCAACGTGGTTTCAAAACTGCGGGTGCGGACCAAGGAAGCAAACCCTGAATGACAAGGCCACCTTCAAACCGGCGATGAGGGATTGTTATGGCGAATAGATTGCGCAGCAGCAGTGCGAAAGTTTCCTTCTTCGCCTTTCTCGACATGATCACAACGGTGACCGGGGTCCTGCTCCTCATCACGCTATTATTGACATTTTACCTTAACGATCCCCAGCCCAACCCGGCCGAATCGGCCCGCAATACAGTCCGCGACCAATTGGAGCAGGCCCGGGCCAAACTGGAAGCCGACGAAGCGGAACTCCGCCAGCGCCAGTTGCAAGCGGTCAATTTGACCAACCGCATCTTTGTCGTTCCGGAACCCGACCGTTCTGGAAAACAACCGGTGCTGGTGGTGCTGTCGGACACGAACGGATTGTGTACTCGATTGGGGCAGACCAACTCCGTCGAATTCCTTAGACGCCCCGACAACGCCGATTTCAGCCGGTTGTTGGACAATTGGGATCCGGCGCAAGAGCGCCTGGTGTTCTACATCCGCCCGTCCGCCATCGATCATTTCGAGGGGTGCAAACAAGTGGCAACTGGTCGCGGCTTTAGCATCGGCTACGACGCGGCAGAGGAGGACCGGCAATACGTTTTGGCCACACCATGAAAAATAAATCCGTCGGATTCTATGGCAGCAGTTTGGAGATGTTGTTGGACACAATGTGCAGCATGTTGGGCGGTGTTGTCTTTATTGCTTTGACGGTCGCGTTGTTCGCCCAATACTCAACCACGCATACACCCGAGCAATATCACGAGCAAGCTGTCCAGCTTTCCAATGAGCTGGCCACGGTCACGGCCTCGAACGCAGTCATTCAGTCCGAACTCCAGGCGGTACTCCAGCGCCTGCAAGACCCGCACCAGCACCCTCAAACCAACCTGATGCGCCTGCCCAACCTGGCCAACACTACCAAAGTGCCATGGACGGTGATTATAAGATATGGGAAGTTATATCCATTACGGGTATTGCCACCGGGCAGGCCGGGCGCGCAGATGCTGCGCAATCCGGCGCTGCTGTGGTATCGCTCCGATATTATTGAGCCGCGGGCGGATGCGGGTGACGACCCGGAAACCGGCGTGCGGCAAATGATGCAAGCCTTTAAAGCACATGCGCAGACAAACTATTTTTTCGCTTTTGCGGTATATCCAGGCTCATTCGACGCGTTTATTCGCGCCCGCGAAATTGCAGCCACGAATGGATTCCAATATGGCTGGGACCCATTGCCTGAAACCGAAGACAAGCGCCTGCAACTGGTCGAGCACGGCGAGCACATCCTGCCGCAAAACTGATCGGAGTCAAACCTATGAAACAAGTTTGCGCTCAATGTGGAGAAACGTTTGAAATTGATGACGGATCTCGCGCCGGGACGATGACTTGCCCCGCTTGCGGCAAATCCACCCCCATTGGCGCGCCGGTTCGGTCCGGGATTAAAGGCAGGGACATCCTTATTATCTTGATGATTCTGGCGCTGTTAGCTGCGTTGACGCTGCTGTTCCTAAAGCCAAAACAACCGTTGCGAGATTTTGTTTTTGGCGATTGGGGTATCGGGCCCGCACCCACCAATAGCGTCCCCACGAACGTAGTAACACCGGCGGCCCCGGCTACTAACGCAACGCTGACGGTTGAACCATCCTCCCCACCGCAGCCGTCTCAGCCGCCGCCCGTGGCGGTTGCGCCCAGCCAGCCAGCAAATGGATCCGTTGTAGCAGGGCCCGGCATAAACACCAGTCCGCCGGATCAAGCTTCTCCGACTTCGAACCCGACTTCTCCTGGCCCGACGTCACCGCCTCGCCCCGCTTCATCCTCAACGGTTGCTTTGCCGTCGGGCAGGCCTTCGACCGTCCCACCCTTGGCAGATTCGACAACACCCGAGCCTGAATCCACCAATACCGAAGGAACCGCCGAATTGTTGGCCAAAGAGTCGCCGCCGGTGACATCCGATAAGGGCCCAGTGCGCACCGCTGAAATTCTTGGTGGGGGCCATGACTCCGCCTCGGCTTCGACTACTCCACCGGCACAAATCGCGGTGTTTAACGGGCCATACGCTGTTACCAACGGCCAGCCAGTTCCTGTGAATTTCGGCAGCGTTCTCCAGAACATGACGGGGCGCAGCGGTACTTTTACGATTACGAATACGGGCGGTCAGACATTGAACTTGGGAACGATAACGGTGCCTGCCGGATTTACCCTCACCAAGAACCCGCCAACCACAATTGATCCCGGGAGCAATGGCACGTTCCGAGTGCAACTTGATTCAAGCACGGTAGGCACTAATTTCGGAAACGTAACCATCAATAACAACGATCCCACCAATAATCCCTTTTCGTATCCGGTCAGGGGGATCGTAAATAGTCCGCCGCAGCCGCCTCAAATTCAGGTATCGAATGGGACAAACGCGATTGCCAACAACCAAACGAACGCCGTGAATTTCGGCGGCGTCGGCCAAAACATGACCGGGCCTGTCGTTTCTTTCACGGTGACGAATACAGGGGGCCAAACGTTGGATTTGAAAATGGTCACAGTGCCATCCGGCTACACTCTTATCCAAAATGCTCCCGCCGCTGTCGGTATCGGGGGGCAAGGCACGCTCAGCGTGCAACTGAATTCGGACGCGACTGGCACTTATTCTGGAAACATCACCATTACCAACAATGATCCCACCAACAACCCGTTTTCCTTTCCAATCACAGGCACAGTAACCAGTGCGTCGACGCCAGCGCCCGCGCCGGAATCGGCCAAAGGCGAACGAACCGACGAATTGCTTTCCCCGACCAAGCCCTCACCGCCAGCGACATCCGATAAGACGCCGGGGGCAACAAGCACATCGGGAACTGGCAATGGAAATGGCAATGGCAGCGGAACTGGCAATGCCAGCGGAACGGGTACTGGCAGTGGAACCGGCACTGGAAGTGGCGCTAGTGCGGGCGGCGGAACTGGCAATGGAGGTGGAACCGGCACTGGCAACGCAAACGTTGCTGGCTCGCCCAATCCGACAGCCGCAGCCACACCCGCGCTCCCCGCAGATTCTTCTACAAACTCGCCGATCCCCTCGGCCCCGCCACCGCCGGATCGTGGCGGATTGGGGGGACTGACCAATGAAGTTCCGACCCACATTTTCACGTCGGCTGGCCCGGCTTCAAACGTCGTTTTCGTTTTGGATCATTCCTGGAGCATGGCGAGCCACAACAAGTCCACCACAGCCCGCCAGGAGCTGGTGAACACACTTGAGACGATGAATCCCGCGCAAAAGTTCTATGTGATGTTTTTTCATTCCGGAGGCTACGTCGGCATGCCAACCATCGGGCCGGTTGACGTTACACCCGATAATATCCGCGCCATGAAAAACTGGCTTTTTTCAGTCGGCCACACCTTCGGTTCCGACCCAACCAAGGCCGTTCAACACGCCCTCGAATTGGTGCCCGCTCCCGACACCGTGTGGCTTCTTTCGGACGGAAAGTTTTCGCCCAAAGCCGTGACGGCCATCCGCAACGCCAACGATTCCATCAACTCCCATATCAACACGATTGGCTTTTACAGTCACGAGGGCGAACAAGTGCTGCATCAGATCGCCGACGAAAACCGCGGAGTTTATCGCTTTGTTCCGCCGCCCAATGCCACTCCCGCCCCTGCTTCCAGTGGCAACACTCCGTGAACCGGTCAACGCGATACAAACAGGACGCGGTAATCGTCGTGGCGATAATCATCGTGATACTGGCGCTTTGGCGTTTGCACTCGCGCTCCAACCAATTCGGAAGCATCGGGTCCTGGGCCAGCACGAATATCTTTGGCCCCGCTACTTTGAGTTTACTTTCCGGTTCCGAGCCGGGCGGCGCGGATGAACAGCCGCCGGCGACAGGGTCCAATGGCCCAGTGACAGCTACCCATAACGGGCCGGTTCCGATCCGAACCAACATCGGCACGACGACATCTGGCCAGTCGCCCGAAAGCACGCCGCCCGGTTTGAATCAAGCGCTTGCGACTAATCCACTGAATACAAACAGGCCAGCCACTATTATAGCCGTAATGCCCTCCGACCTCGAAACACCGCCGGGAGCCACGGCTTCATCGAACGTGCCGGAGGCCGCGACGATTGAGCGCCGCCTTGGCGAAGTCGGCGCGAAAGGCGGCGATATTCAAATTTCCATGTCATGGAAAAACTATAATGATTTGGACCTGCACTGCATTGACCCAGGCAGGGAGGAAATTTGGTTCAGCAACAAAAGATCCAGCCGGACCGGCGGCGAACTGGACGTCGATCAAAACGCCCAGATGCCTTACAACTCATCGCCAGTGGAGAATATTTACTGGCCCGTTGGAGGGGCGCCGCGGGGCCAGTATCAGGTTTACGCGGTCTATTACGCGCAGCACGACGGAAAAAATGCGACGCCATTTACCGTCCGCGCCGTGGTGCGCGGCGTAACTAATTACTTCTCGTCCACCATCAGCTTTTCTGGAATGCGCGAACGCAAGCTGGTTTGCACGTTGCAATATTGATCCGGCCAGCCGGTTCTCTCTCTAAAACATATATGACACGTACATTTTGAACAGGAACGGCGCCACCAACTGGTTCCCCACGAAATCCTGGAAAACAGGCAGTTCCACGTCCGCATACACGCTCACCTTGTGTATATCGAATTCAATGCCCGGCGAAAGAAGGATGCGCTGGTAGCCCGAAGATCTCCCGCCGACCGGGTTGCCGGGAGGATTGTTGTTGACGTCGTACATTCCGCCCGATGAATAGTTACCACTATCGCTCGTCCGCACGGACGCGATGACTTGCGCCAGCGGCGTGATGTGAACGCCGTGAAGCATCCAGCCCTCGTAGTAAACTCCAGCGGCGGTATCCAATTCTACGCCTGGGCGGTATTGGTCTTGAATTAGAACCGGGACGTCCAACAGCCCTTGCCCGAACCACGTCCAGCTTCCACTCTTGGTCAAACGGTGGCGATAAAATCCATCCAAGAGAAAATCCGTGCTTCCAGTTCCGATTTCAGTGTCCCGATCAATGTCGTTATAAGCGTCGTTATGCGAATAGTCGCCGGTAGGCAGCTTGACACCAAAAGTCAGGCCGCTGGACATATCTTCGGAAAAGCCAGTATAAATGCCCTCGAGCCGGATGTCACCCAGACTGCTCCATTTTAGGGATACCACCTGCCCCCCGGTGGGTCCGCCTAATGTTTTAAAATCCCGGAAGTCATACGGCACTTCGGCCTGAATACCCCAACTGCGATTGAACATGTACTGAAGGCCAGTCGTTGTGAAATCCGTCCGGATATCCTGGTCCCCATTATTGGCGCCGGGAGCCGGACCGGTATTGGACCAATTACGGTCTTGATCCTGGAAGTCGAATTCCTCCCAGATCATCCCACCCGAGGTCTGGGGCAGCATTAGACCCGTGCCCACATCAAAAACACCGCATCCACAGGCGCAAGCCCAGCCCACACTGGGAACGAAAGCCACCGCACCCCCGATAAAAGCAGACATTAAAATATTTTTCATAATTTTCTTCGGATTTGAGAAGGGCCAAAGGCCCTTCCCTTAATTTTGAAACACTGGAAATTGCGGCAACCGGACACACATCCGGCGCCATTAACAACTTTCGTGATCTATCCGAAGAAGGGCCGGGGCGGCGGCAGAGGCGGGGCGTCGGTCCGAGTAGCGGTCAGGTACGGAGCAGGAAAAACGGGGGCAGGCAGTGGCGGAAAATCAAAGGACGCGGCATTTTCGGCGAAAAGATCAATCTGCCGGACGGTTTGTTGGGCCTCGGGGGTTTTCTCGCTCGTTTTACCCGCGCGAACCAATTTGCATAGCGGACAGGGATGCTGGCCGTCGAATGTCTTGGCCACGGCGTCCTTGAGCGAACCCTGGCAGGAGTAATTGACAATCATGCCGACCCACGCGACCGATTGCAGCAAGCTCCAATGGAAGCCGAGCGTCACGCACAGCATGAACACCAACAGACACTTTGATACTTTAGACAGCACTGTCGGCTTGAATACCAAGCCAGCAGCGGATTGTCAACAGATCGTCAAATGGATAGATCCGAAAAACCAGCAACCTCGAATCCAGCAAAAACTAATAAAATAGATGTCAAAGAGCAAATCTGCGTCTGACTGCGCCATCGTTTTTATTTTTTGGCTTAATTTACCTTAATTTATCTTAATTTACCCGTAATTACCTGTAATTACCCATAATTGGCTTGAAAATGAGCGGTATAACTCGAAAAGCGGCATTCCCTTGCAAATGAGGTTCGCGTGTCTCGCGCGCGCCGTGTTTGGCGTCTCGCCACATCTTTGCCCGAGAGGGCGGCGCGAAACGCACCGCACAGCAACCGGGACGGTCGCGCTCCCCAGAATCGCTGCGACTGACTGCGACTGACTGCGACGCACCCCGACTGTAAGCGATTTCATTGCGCATCGGGTTTGACTGTTTGAGCCTGGCCGGCAGGGAGGATTAACGCTAACGGGATAGCCGCGAAAAGGCACAAGATGCACAAATAAAAATCCCTTTTTGCGAGCCTTGTGCTTTTTGGCGGCCATTTTCTTTATTGGATTATCGGGCTCTCGGCAGGCCGTTGAACCCTGTTCCTGATTTTTCATTCATACTTCTTCATTTTTCTTTGAAGAAGCATATATTATAATTATTTAATAGTCAAATAGGTATTTGAATTATTTCGGGCCGCCCCGGTACATCGCGACCCCCTTGTTGGTTGAGAAGAGACTCCAGAGGGATGGGGTGAAGCAAGAAAATTTTGGGTGAAATATGGGGAGCTTTGATGGCCAGCAAATCGGCT